>Ga0073934_10000124_pt1 | contig 226221 bp, 205 predicted proteins | sample LarsenN4metaG_FD_76834 | JGI IMG/M metagenome (GOLD analysis project Ga0073934, IMG submission 76834) | Hot spring sediment bacterial and archeal communities from British Columbia, Canada, to study Microbial Dark Matter (Phase II) - Larsen... ... | reverse complement strand
GATCTACAAGGAGCAGAGCGCCGGGCGGATTTTTTTCGATCTTTGCCGCGCGTCGGGTCAATTTGCTTTTTATTCGCTGTTCGGCGATGAGAGAAATAAATATCGCAACAAGGGCCGGATCTATCATTACGGCGCCATGCTTCAGGCGAAGTTTCGCAGAGAACATGGCAGAACTCAGCCACTCCCGATCCTGTCCACGCGGTTCAAACTCGGAGCAATTGAGATCGCTGCCTGAATTTTAGCTGGGACAGTCCTTGTCCGTTTGACCTCCGGTTGATGGGTGCCGTGATCGGGTTGTAGGCGAATGGCCTCCGCCAGAGTGCGTTAGCCATTCTCTCCCTTTGTGGGAATGCAAAGGAAACCGTTGGCACGCTGACCGTTGTCGGGTTTGACTACGCTCTGCATACTCAATATATACGCCGTACGCGCGTATGCACCGCACCAAATTTTCTAGTAAGAGGCACTCAAATGAGCGAAAAACCGGCTGTCGTAATGCACCAGGTCGACGCTGAGACACTGGACGAGATCTCCCAGGCTCACAACGAGCTTGTTAAATGTGTCGATTGGTTTCTGAGCCGCAACGATCTCGAAGCTGTCGAAAAGCTCATGCCGATCGTTCAGAGCATCGGTAACCGGTTAACCGCGATCTACGAAGGGAGCTATCCTGAAATCGGTCCTTGCATCGAAGCGATCAATCGATTTAGCGATGAAATGGTGCAGCAATTTATTCAGGCGCGCACACCCCAAGAGAGAAAATTCCTGGCAAGATACGTGACCGAGGCTATCGCCAAGTGGAAACAAGGATCAGAAGCGCTGTTGACGGGCGCGAAAAAGGCGCGGCGAAAAAAGGATCTCGTGGTCTAGGCTTCTTGACGACACCGGACGTCTGTCACTCGCGCCGCGAATGTGCACGGTTTAAAACCTATCTTTCGACAGTTCGACCTACTTACGCCGGATGAATAACTGCTGCATGAGCTTATCCCACTCGGCGTACTTCTTTTCGGCTTCCTCGACGCCGTATTTTTCATCGATGTAGGTCTTCTTGAATTTCTGCGCGAGGCTGCCCACGTCTTCGCGGGGCGACCAGAGGCCGCCTTTCATGATCATCTGCTGTCCCTCTTTGGAATGGATCCAGTCGAGGAACAGCAGGGCGGCGTGCGGATGGGGCGCTTTGAGTGTCAAGCCGGAATAGGCGACCGTAGTGACGACCGGTTCCAGCGGGCGCCATTCGACCGGCGCGCCTTTCTGCTTGGCCTGTGTGATATTGGCGTCGAAGATCGTCGGCGAGAGCGGCACTTCCCCTGAGACTACGAGACCGGCGAGCGCCGCCCCCGACATATTTTGAACCTTGATATCCTGCTCGGCGATTTTGTCGAGATATTCCCGGCCAAAGGTTTCCAATGTGCTGCCGATCCAGCGCGTCCCGGTGGTGGTGCTGACGATGGACATCTTGCCTTTCCACTTGGGGTTCAGCAGATCTTGCATCGTCTTCGGCGCCTCGGCGATCGGGACGAGCGCGGTGTTGAAGCCCAGACTGGCGTAAGTCTCGTAGTGGCCGACATAGTAGAAGCCGCTTTTGCCTTTGTGCTTGACGTCGTCGGGGTAATGGCGCGCGTCGGAAACATGATGTTCGAGAAAAACTCCCTCGCGTTTCATCAAATCCATCTGCTCGCCGGTGGTCGCGATTACGTCGGCGATGTATTGGCCGGCGCGGATTTCCTCCAGAGCCCGCTTGATCAAAGTGCGCCCGTCGGTGCGATACTCGGTGACCTTGATGAACGGATACTTTTTCTCGAACTCCTTGGCCATGGTGCGATACCAAGTGTGCGAGCCGTAAAGCGTGAAGGCGCCTTCCTTCTTGGCGCCTTCGATGAGGATCTTTTCCCGGTCGGAGCCTTGGTAGAGAGCAAGCTGGGCCGCTGAGAGCGGCACGGTGGCAGCCAAACAGTTGCCGCTGACGAGTAGAACCGCAATGCCGAGAAAATGATTTGCACCGCGAATCAGTCGGTTTGTAAGCATCGGCGTCTCCTTGTCGGGGGGATGCTATGAATTGCCGCGCTCGCTGTCAAACTAAAAATCATCTCGCGCAAGACGCAAAGATTGAGTTAGGTAGAAGTTAGTTCCCGGCGCCAATTGGCGAACTTGGCGCGCTTAGCGCGAAATTTCTAAAAGTTCACGGCAGCGGACAATCCGGCGCCATGCGTTTGATCTGAGGAATCACCTCGGCGCCGAAGCGCTCGATCGACTCGAGCGTAAACTTCGGATCCATGCCGGGCCAATCGACCATAAACCACATGAACTCGGCGCCGAACTCGCGGTGATATTCCATTACCTGTTCGGCGACTTCCGCGGGACTGCCAAGAATCAGCCGATCGCGCTTCAGCTCATCGAAACCGACGTCGTAGCGCTCGCCCGGCTGGCCCCACTGCTGATAACGGAGATAGCGCCGTTCATAGCCTTCCCGAATGCGCTCTTCGGCTTCGCGGCTGCTGTCGGCGATGCAAAGATCGCGAAAAATAAACAAACCGCGGAAGGGCTTTCCTCGCCGTTCAAGAGCCGCCTTGTACTCGGGCACGGCTTGGCGCAGAAAAGCTTTCGTGTGCCGGCGGCTGGCGATCCAGTGGTCGGCGACCTCGGGCACGCGCGCCACCGTCTGTACCAAGTCGGCGCCCATGAGAATCGGCGGGCCGGGCTGCTGTAGCGGCGCCGGCGCAGAACTCACTCCGTCTAAGTGAAAATACTTGCCGTGAAACGTGACTTTGTCGCCGCTCCAGAGCCGGCGAATCACTTCGAGCCCCTCGACGAGCCGGCCGCGGCGCTCGCGCTTGTCAATGCCGAACGAATTGAACTCGCTATCGCGGTAACCCTGACCGACGCCGAAGAGCACTTTGCCGCCGGACAGATTGTCCAGCGTGGCGATGTATTCCGCTACCATGATCGGATGGTGCAGCGGCAGCAGGAATATCGAAGTGCCGACGTACATGCCCGGTACACGACCGGCGAGGTAAGCAAGCAACGGGATCGACTGCAGGATCGCCGCGTCGGGACCGGTGAGGTAATGCTGCGCGACGAACAGCGCCTCGAAGTTGTTTTTATAGGCGATCTCCGCCCGCTCGGTTACCTGTCTGCACACCTCAATGCGATCTAAATCGGACGGATAACTGCCGAACTCAATGCCAAAACGCACATCCATCTCCTATCCAAGAATTTTTCTCCGGCAAAAAGGCGCCAAGATGCAAATATAAATAAGCTAGACGTTGAGTTGCGATCTGTGCATTTGCAACCACGCCGCGAGTTTAGCGATGCCTTCTTCCAGGTAGATTGTCGGCGCCCAGCCGAGATCCTCTTTCGCCAAGGAAATATCGAGCGGACTGCGCAGCCGGTGCGGCGCAACTTCAGCGGCATTGGGGTGTTGGCCGATTTCAAACTGCAAGCCGGGGAAGGCCTTCTGGATGGCGCCCCGCAGGTCCTCGCTCACATACGCTCTGTCGAGGCCGATATTATACGCTTGGCTGAGCGGCCCGTCGACGAACAGAGCGCGTTTGACCGCAACAGCGACATCATCCACATATATCAAATCATCGAGCGGGCGGGTGAGGAACGGCCGGCAGGGTTGGCCGAGAATGCCCTTTTTTAATTCGAAGGGTATGCTTCGGTAAAGCCCCGGACCGTACACCGACGAGTAACGTAGGGCGACGAAATCGACGCCGTGTTTTTCCTTGTAGAAATTGCCCATCCATTCGGAAACGGTTTTCGCGGCGCGGTAAAAATAAGTCGGATAGATCGTCACCGCATCGTTCTCTTTGACGAGGGCGCCGTCCGATTTTTTTAATTGGCCGTAGATCGAGGCGGAACTGGAATACACCACGCGCTTGATCTTGAGCGCCTTGGCTGCTTCGAGAATATTGGTCATCGCATGGTAACAATAATCGAGCACCGTGGGAGTTTCATCGCGCGGCGGATGGGCAGCATGGAAGATATGGGTCGGTTGCTCCTTCGCGCACAGCGCCCGGAACGCCGCGGCGTCAGTGACGTTCATGATATGGCTTGGCGTCGCGATTCGTAAGAGCGATAGATCCGGCGAGCGCGGCACGACGTCGATGGGCACGATCTGATGGCCATCGGCTTCCAGGAGCTTACTGACGTGCGAACCGATAAACCCGTTGGCGCCAGTGATAAGGACGTTTGGCATGTTGCGTTTAGCTGGCTTATTCAAGCTGATTGGACGAAGTGTCAGCCGCGCTTGGACTCAGGGCATCAGTGAGGAGCCGGACGGAGTCCAGCTGTTCGAGCCGATTGACACCGTCAATGATTTTTCTCACCTGATCCGACTGCAGGGCTGCGCTCACTGAACGCTCGAACTTCGCGCGCACGGCTCCTGGGTCGGTGAGATTGCTGATCGCTTGGAACGGTTCGGAGACGGCTTTGCCGTTCTTTAGTTTAACCGTCAGGGTCTGTTCTTGATGGTGCCGCGTGCGCTGAAGCAAATTTTGGATCACCGGGTCATCGACTTTTTCATCGACGAAGTCATCGGGCCTGATCGTACCATGGACGAAGGTCATCGCCAGACAGAAAGGCATGCTAAAGCGACCCTCGTAGCCGCGCGTCGGCTTGGCGCGCACGAGCGGGTAAGGGCGCAGGTCGCATTCGATCGCCTCGACTTCCTCGGCGCTGACCTTCTCGCGCTGGATCAACCGTTGCATCGCCTCCAAGCCGCTATGCGTCGCCGTACAGGAGGCGAACGGTTTGATGCGCAAGCTATGCTCCAAGTCCCATTCCGTGCCGAGGTGTTTGCCCAATGATCGGAGAATTTCCTCGCTTAAAGGCCCGACGGCTTCGAGCAAACCGTAGCGGCCTTCGAGCACGGTGTCGTCGCTGGAAAAGCCGGCTTGCGCCAGTAGCGCTGAAGTGACGCCGGTCGCCGCCGCGTGGCCGCAGCGAAACGGCTTGGCCATGGTGCCGCCGTCGCGAGTGAGTGCGCCGCAGGCGCCAGCCGCTAGGCCGATCGCGGCGAGGGTTTGCTCGACGTCCAGGCCGAAGATCCGGCTCGCCGAGCAAGCCGCGGCGATCGGGCCGAGAATGCCGTTGGAATGCCAACCGCGGGCGCCGGGGCCGATGCCGCTCGAACGCGATGAAAAGATACGATCCAGGCTGGCGCGCACCTCGCGGCCGACGATGAAAGCTTCCAAGGCTTGGCGGCCGCTAGCGCCGACACTCTCGGCGGTCGCGAGTGAGGCCGCCAGCGTATAGGTGGTTGAGTGGTTGCGATCGTCGTAGTCGAGGCCGTGGGCCAGCGTGCCGTTCATTAACGCGGCATCGCGGACGCACCCTCGAACGGCCATGCCCCATACCGTGCAATTGCCGGCGGCAACATTTGCAGCGAATTTGTTGAGGCACTCGCCAATCTCCTGCCCGGTTGCCAAAACCGCCACGCCAAGACAGTCGAGGATTGCGAGCTTGGCGTTGCTTACGACGATGGCGGGCGCCTGCTCGAGGGAAAAGTTTCGCGTGAACTCGGCGAGTTTTCGCGACAAACCGACGATCGATGGATGCAGTGCATCGCTCATGGATCACCTCGACAAAAACCGAAGGAGTTGGAAAACACCCTGATGCTTCGCCACCCGCTGCTTGCGGTCAGTGCCCGCGAGGCGCAAACAAAACTCCCGGGGACTCTCTTAGAGCCACGCGCAAGTCGCCTCTTTGCTTAACAAGCGCTGCTTTGGCAGCGCTCAAGCGAGCCCCAAGATCTTACGCAAGCGGGTTTTGGCTTCGTCGGGAATATTGAGGATTCGCTTCACGGTACTTTGCACTTTTTCTCCGGGCAGAGGCTCGTCATCGAGAAAGCCCGTCTTCTTCGCCTCACTCGTATATTGCGGATCGTGAACAGTATCCCAGAATGCCTTCCGCAACAGCTTCACCAATCCGTCCGGCATGCCCGGCGGGGCAAGCATCGGATAGGCGTTCTCATAGGTAAGCGTGATGGCTTCAGCAACGGCGCGCCACGAAGTGTCTGGGGCAAGCTCGATAAGCGTAGAGACATCCGGCAAATCAGCTACTCGCTTTTCGGCGATTTGCACAATAACAGCCGTGAACGGCTTTTTGCTGCCCAGTTCCTTGATCCAGTTGGCGTGCCGCGCGCGCGCAGAACTCCAGACGAGACCGCAGCGCATGTCGGCTTCACCCCGCTCAATCGCGAGATCGATTGCCGAGCCCCCAGCGTACCCCGTTACCACTTTCAAGTTGAGCCCGATGAACTCCTTTAGCAGCAAGGCTACTACCGCACCAGGGCTCGAGCTGCTCGACTCCGCATTACGCAATTGATTGTCTAAGGAGCGCTGAACCGTTTCGCGTAAAGTGCTACCGCCGCGGTCGATGCGGACCATGCAGATGGCTGCATCCGAAGTTAGGTTGCCGAGCCAATGAAACCGCTCTGCCTTGTATTTGACCTCGGGCGCGCCGACGGCTTCTTGCAGCTCCGTGCCCCTGATGATCTGCGCGATTGTTAAGCCGTCGGGTTTGGCAACATTGAAAAGATAATTGCGCGCGATTTGTCCGCCAGCACTGCCCATGTTTTCGACAACAATCTCTGGCTTGCCCGGCAGGTGCTTCGGAGCGTGTCTGGCAAAAAGCCGCGTGCGCATGTCGTTGCCCGCGCCGGGCGGCGATCCTACGATGATTCGAAGGGTTTTCCCCTTATAGAAAGCGTCCGGCTGAGCTTGAGCGAGGCCTATCATGAGCATCGAGCAAAGCACCGTGGCCGTTACGCTATGGAGCCATCGCGTCATTAGATTGTCTCCCGAATATCCGTGCTCTTCTGCTCAAGACGTTGCGTCAAGTGGGCAGTTCCAAACGCAACCCGGAAAAGACGGAGTTGATGCACCAAGTGAATCGGCCGTCAACTCTCACTGAACCACCGCGGTTTCCACCGGCCGAAGGCCCAGTTCGGCTGCCAAAAGCGATCCGCTGCGCAGGTGAAAAACGTCAGCGCCCCCGGATCACGCCACGCCGTAGAACTTGGCGCAGTTATCCCAAATCAATTTTTGCTTGATCTCTTTGGAGATTCCTTTGAAGTTGCTTTCAATCACCGCCGGCGAATGAGGCCAAGTAGAGCCGCCATGGGGATAGTCGCTGGCCCACATGTAATTTTCCGTCATGCCCAAATCTTCCGTGCCGATGACGCCGACGCGATCGTCCTGAAAAGTAATGTAGACCTGGCGCCGGATGAGCTCGCTCGGAAGGAGGGAAACCGTGGGCGAGTCGGGCGCTTCCGAACGGGCGCGCTGCAGGGTGCCGTCCATTTTGCTGATGAACGGATGGAGCCAACAAAGATCGTACTCGGCAAGTACGAAGCGCAGTTTGGGATAACGCTCCAGCACACCGCCAAAAACCAGGTCGGTCAAGAGTTTTAGCGGTTCCAGGATGGCGCGGTTAACGGCATTGCGACCTTGCTGCAGCGGCGTGATGACTTTGAGCCGAGCCGCCATGCGATCGCGGCCCTGGACGATGTTGATGTGGTAATGGATTGGGAAATTCATGTCCTGAGCCAGCGTCCAGAGAGGGTCGTAGGCGGGATCGGCGTAGCTCATGCCATCGGGCAAACCCGACGGCAGCACGACGCCCCTGTGCCCAGCCTTGGCGCAGCGTTTCATCTCTTCTAACGACCAATCGACGTCAAGCGCCGACACGAGGCACAGAGGCAGCAAGCGCGTGGGCGCGACATTGCAGTAGTCAAGCAGCCAGTCGTTGTAGGACATCAGTCCGGCTTTCTGCAGCGGCGTTTCCTCGCCTTTGAGGCTGTAGAAATTGCGTGCCATGCTCGGATAGAGCACTTCCATTTTTACACCGTCCAAGTCCATGTCGGCCAACCTTGCGTTGGCGTCCCATGGTCCGCGCCAATCTTCCCAGGAAAAAGTTTCGATCCGCTTGCGAATCGCGCCGCCGCTCTTGTCAATCCCGGCCGTAAAAGTCATACCGACCGGATCGGGCTCGTGGCCGTCGAAAACCATGTAAAGCCCCTTTTTGCCTGGCGGATCTTTAACGAATCGCGGCCCACGCTCGCGCAGGCTTTTAGGAATACGCTCCCAAGCCGCCGGCGGTTCGTTGACATGCGAGTCCGCTGAAAAAAATGTTGGCTCGCTCATTGGATGTCCTCCCGTGAAATAAATCTAACTTGTTCCAGTTTTGCGATGTTAAACATCGCCCATTCTTTTCCGCTATCACAATCGGTAATTACTTGTACAGTCGATCGATGAACTGACTCTGTTCAAGGTTGCGGTAAATGCGCTCGTCGATGAGCTCCTCCGCCTTCACTTTGGGGTGATGGCCTTGGTCCCAAGCCGGTTAGCGTTTGCTGATGAACAGTTTGCGCTTGAATCCTTCCCATTCGTTGAATTTTTTTTCCATTTCCTCCGGCGGGTAGCGGCTCTCGATGTATACTTTCTTGAACTTGTGTTCAACGCCGCCGACGTCTTGGCGCGCGGAGCTCAGTCCGCCCTTCAAGACCGCCTGCTGTCCCTCTTTGGAATGCAAAAAATCCAAGAACAACAAAGCCGCGTGCGGATGAGGCGCTTTGGCCATCATCCCCGAGGTGCCGGTAGTGGCGATGACCGGGTCGATCGGGCGCCACTCCACCGGCGCGCCTTTCTGCTTGGCGACGGCGATGTTGGAATTGAAAATCGTCGGCGAAAGCGGCACTTCGCCGGAGGCGACGAGCTGGGCCAGAGCGGCGCCGGAAATGTTTTGCACGTTGATTTCCTGAGCCGCCAATTTCTCCAAGAACTCACGGCCGAAGGTCTCGACGATGGCGCCGATCCACTGGGTTCCGGTGGTGGTCCCGGCAATGGACATTTTGCCTTTCCACCTGGGATCGAGCAAATCTTTCATCAGCTTCGGCGCCTCGTCGGGCGGAATCATTTTGCTGTTAAACCCCAAACTGATGTAAAGCTCGCGGCTGGTCCAGTGCAGATAACCGTTTTTGCCTTTGACCTTGGCACCGTCCTCGTAAGGCGCAAGCTCGGGCGAGAAGATTTCTTGGAACGCGCCCGCCGCCACCATGAGAGCCATGTAGTCGGGACTGGTTTCGACTACGTCGGCGATAAAGCGGCCCGCCGCCAGCTCGTCGGTCAAGCGCTTGAGCAGCTCCTTGGAGTCGCTGCGCCAGACCTGCGGCTTGATGAACGGATACTTTTTGGCGAACTCTTCCGTGACATGGCCGGCCATCCAGGTGTTCGAGGTATAGAAGGTCACCTGGCTTTCGCGCTTCGCGCCTTCGATGAGGATCTTGTCGCGGTCGGAGCCCTTGTAAAGCGCCAACTCCGCGACGCTCAGTTTTCTCGATTGCGCCGCATCTGAGCGAGAGAAAAATGCGCCGCCGGCCAAGATCATCCCAGTGAGCCAAACGAGCTTGAGGGTTTTACTTCTCATGGTGATTTCTCCTTGGGAAGTTCAATCGAAGTAGCCAGATCGATACGCCCAGAGCCACAGGTAGGCGATCCTCTCGTTGTGCAGTTCGGCGTAGCCGACATGGCCATAGCGCGGGATCAACACCACGTGCGCGCCGCGCGTGGCGGCGGCGTACTTGGCGCCCATGAACATCTCGCGCTTGTTTTCGAGCGGCGCGCCGCCGTTCACCCAATGGCCTTTGTCGTTCTCGCCGACCACCAGCAGCACGCGGATCGTTTTCAGCCACGCGGGGTCGGGTTCCTGCAAATGATCGAAGTATTCGTCGCGCGGCAGGCCCGTGCGCTTGGGATATTCTTCTAGAACGGCGAGCGCCGCGTTGTGCTGATTGTCGCACAAGCTGGTCTTCATCTGTGAGCGGAGCGGCGTCGCCAGCCGGATGTAATCTTCAGCGCCTCCCCAGGGCGTCAGATCTTCGGGATCAACATAGCCGGAGTTTTTGAAGGAATCCGGCGAACGGCGAGAGATGTGGTCGATCGGTTTTTCACTGTATTTCTCGGCGCCGGTCTTGTTGCGCCATTCCAAGCGCCACCCATCGGGGCCGCCGCTGCCGAAACCGACGATGCCGATCACTTTGGTCTCCTGCGAGAAGCGGGTTAGGTGCACGGCCATCGGACCGCCCGTGGAGTGGCCGAAGGCGATGACTTCCCGTTCGGCGAGATGTTCGTCGGTGAGCGTACCGGCGCCCTGCAGTATGACATTGAACGTGCATTTCAAATTGCGGTCGGCGATTTCTTCAGCCGACAGCTGGCGGTCCTTGAGATAGATCGGATTTCTTTCGGCTATGGGAATATTCCACAGGCCGCCCGGCGGATAGTGACCCGGATAGGTGAGCGATAACACTTTGAAACCTTGCGCGGCCAGCACTCGGGCGAGCCCGGGCCTGCCGTCGGGCGTAAGATCCATGATTTTCTCGCTGCCGGCGCCGCCGTGAAAGAAGACAAACGCGCGGCGCGGATCGCGCTCCCGGTCCGGCGTGAACAAGCTGCCGTGCATGTCCCAATCGTAGCCGTTCCGATGATAACGAGCCCAGACCTCGGTGCTGGCAAAAGCCGTCGCGTCATAGGGCGGCTCAATCGCCAACCACTCAGCCCAGCTGAAGGACAACAACAATTCCGACGAATTGAGCCCGTCGATAAATTTTTGCGCGATGCCGACGCTCGACATGATTAGCCTCGTTTAAGTTCATTAACGGCGCGGCGAGATCACTACGAGATGGATTTCTCGACGAGCATGGACCCGTTCGTCCCAAACTCTCGGCTCAAAGGATTTCGCTCTTGACCCACCCCCTAATGAGCTCGGCGAACGGAACGAGGGGATACTATCAAGAGCGCAACAAAAGGGTCAACTTGGGGAAAAAAATTAACGATGCGTTGCGGCGCCGTTCAACGGCCGCGAGGCGGATCAATTAGCCGGGCACTTGCCGGTGGCGAGATGGGCGGCAAAATCGGCGGGGAATAGCTTGAGCGCACTTTCGATAGGGGGGCCGGGCATGGCGATCAGGTTACAAAAGCCTTTTCCCTTATTGAAGGCGAGAATCTTGCCGAACTGCTCCAGGATCGGCTGCCCGCCCTGGCCGGCTTGGACCTTCCTTAACATCATGGACAGCGTGTTGGTCTCCATGCGGCAGGCGGGACATTGGCCGCAGGACTCGGCGGTGAAAAAATCCGCGATGCGCAGCACTTCCTCGACGATGCAGGTTCCTTCGCTGACCAGCTTGACGACGCCGCAACCCAGGGCGGCGCCGGCGTCGCGCATCGAATTGTGATCGAGCGGCGTGTCGATCTTTTCCGGCGGCAGGAACGCCGACGACGGCGCGGCCGGCATGATCGCTTTGATTTTTTTGCCGTTCTTAAGCCCGCCGCCGCACTGCTCGATCAAGTAGCGAAGCGGCGTACCGAACGGCAGCTCGTACACTCCGGGCCGATGGACCTCGTCATTTAACGAAAAAATCATCGTGCCCGGACTTTCCGCCGTGCCGAAGCTCCGGTACCAAGCGGCCCCTTTGAGCACGATGGGCGCGACATTGGCGATGGTTTCCACATTGTTGACCGAAGTGGGTTTGCCAAGCAGGCCCACGGTGACCGGGAACGGCGGCTTCTGGCGCGGCAGCGGTTTGCGCCCTTCGATCACTTCGAGGACGGCGGTGTCCTCGCCGGCGACATAGTTGTGCGGCGCCGGGAAGATCTCGATATCGAGGGTGAAATCGCTGCCGCGAACTTGCTCGCCCCAATAACCTTCGGCTTTGGCTTCGGCGAGCGCATCGGCGATGCTTGTCATCGCAGCGTCGTATCGTGCGTTGATATAAAGGTAGGCCTTCCGGGCGCCGATGGCGTAGGCCGATAGGATCGTGCCTTCGATGACCAAGTGCGGCAAATTCTCCAAAAGGACGCGGTCTTTCTTGCTGCCCGGTTCATCTTCTCCGCCGTTGACGACCAGATAACGCGGCGTAGCGGGTGTTTCGCGGGTCAACTGCCATTTTTTGGCGGTGGGAAATCCCGCTCCGCCGCGGCCGCGCAGGCCCGCATCGGCGACCGTTTGGATGATCTCGTCGGAAGATTTTTTCAACGCTTCGGCGAGCGCCCGGTATCCGCCGCGACCGCGGTATTCCTTGAGCCCCTCGCGGCCTTCGGGAACGGCACGCGGGAAAAGAATACCTTCCATGCCTTACATAACCCCCGTATCGAGGAGTTGATAGATGAGTTCTTTCAGCGAAGAGTCGATGGTGTCCAGGCGCTTGACATGCGGCCCGCCGGCGAGATGCTCGACGATTTCGTCGAGGTCCTCCGGTTTCACATGCGCATACCAATTTTTTTCCGGATAGATAACAATATTGGGGCCGTCCTGGCAGGCGCCGAAGCACATGTAGGGCTTAACCTCGACACCGGTCAACCCTCGGGCGGCGATTTTTTGCTGCAGCGCCGCCATCAACGGCTCGGCGCCGCGCGATTTGCAATCGATATTCTGACAAATCAGACAGAGTTGGCTCACGGCGATTACCTCGACTGCTACTTACTAGCGTAAGCGGGGATATGCAACGCCCCGGACGGCGCTCAATTCATCTGCATCTGTGCCACCCAATCTTTCCCTTTGATGATATCGGCGAGCAGCCGTTCATCTTCGGGTGTGGGCAGCGCTTCGAGCAAGTGGCGCTGATACGCTGCGCTCGAAAGCAGCTCACCGGTGACGCTATAGGGTTTGCCCACGTGATCGCCGATGGAGCGGTTGAACTTCAAGTCGGGCGCCTTGAGCTTGGGCTGACCTTCAGGCACCAGCTGGTTCAGCTGGTCGATCAAGCTTTGCGATTCGCGCATGTAATGCTCGCGAGCGAGATCGTTGAGGCTGCCCTTATCGGCGGGAACTTTGGCGTCGTGTTCGTCATAGCGCCCCTTCAAGCCCCAAGTGTAGGCCCAGTGAGCCGATGACGAATGATCGGTGCCGAACAGGTCGTAGGCGGTCGAGAGCCATTTGTTGAAATATTTTTGCACGATCGGGATCGGGATCTTGCCCGCACGCAGGATGCGCGTGAGCCCGGTATGGCCGGTGAACATGTGGAAGAACTCTTCCTTCAGCATTGCCGTCACGCTTTCGGCGAGCGGCGCGAAAGCCGAGTGGGAAAGCATGGTCAACTGGTACTTGCCGTCGCGATCGACAAACTCGGTGTAGGTGAAAAAGTCGAGCCAGTTGTTGACCGGCGCGTTGAAAGATCCAAGCAAGCGGTCGCCGCGAAAGGCGCGCCGCTCCAGAAGCTTGCGCGCTTCGAGCTTCCCCGAGTCACCGAAGTAGTTGACCAGCAGGTAACACATCTGCCAACCGTGGCGCATCTCTTCGCTGTTGACTCGAATGAGCGCCTGACGATCGTATTCGGTGGGAGCGGTGTCGAGCAAGTTCTTCTGCTGTTCCACCGAGGCGAACTCGGTATCGCCCTGGTAGACGATCAAGGTCATTAGAGCATCGCGGATCGACTGGTTGGGAATCTGCGTCACCCGTTGCCACTTCGGCTGCCCCTTGAAGTCGCCGAACTCGACTTCGGCAGCATGAAGCTCCCCGAGCTTGGTCTCGAACCGGTAGTCGCCCAACAGCGCCGGATCGTAGCCGATGTCTTTTTGCCACTGGCGGAAATAATCGATCCAATCATCGAAACTGGCAATTTTGATCATGGCAAGCCTTTCCGGGATTTCGAACGACCGTTCGAAAATTTTATAACGTTTTCGGCGGGGCAAATCAAGGCGCCCCATGCCGGGCGGAAAAGCCAACAGATCGGCAATCTCGCGCCGTGCTCAGCGATACATTTCCAGCAACTCAACCATGCCGAGCTGGCGAATTTGTTCGAACAGATAACGCTTGATTTCGCCCACGGTATCCATCTCGAGAACGATCTGGGCGATGGTTTTGGCCGCTTGATAGCTCGTCGAGCGGAGGGTTTTCTTGATCACCGGAATATACAGCGAACCCATGCTGAACTCTTCGAGACCCATGCCGAGCAGCACCAGCGCGCAGAGCGGATCGGCGGCCATCTCGCCGCACATGCCGACGCGCTTGCCGTGTTTATGGCCGGCTTCGATGGTGGTGTTGAGCACAGACAGAACCGCGGGGTGAAGCGGCTCATAGAGACTTGCCACTTTGCGGTTGCCGCGATCGACTGCGAGCAGATACTGAATCAGATCGTTGGTGCCGATGCTTAGGAAATCGACCTCGCGCAAAAACCGCTCGGCCAGCTGAACCGCGGAAGGCACCTCCACCATGATGCCCAGTTCCATCTGGCGATCGAAGGGCGTGCCTTCGCGGCTCAACTCGTCCCTGGCCTCGCTGATGAGCTCCTTGACTTTGTGAATTTCTTCGAGGCTCGAGATCATCGGCACGAGCAGACGGACGCGACCCAGATCGCCGGCGCGAAGAATGGCGCGCAGCTGCGTTTTGAAGATCTCCTCGACTTCCAGGGAGATCCGGATCGAGCGCCAGCCCAAAAACGGATTCGGCTCGGTGGCGACGCTGCGCATATAGGTGGGATATTTGTCAGCGCCGATGTCGAGAGTGCGAATCGTCACCGGTTTTCCGGCCATGCCTTCGACGACTCGCTTGTAGAGCGCGTATTGCTCATCTTCGCTGGGGAAATCTCGGTGCGACAGGAAGGGAATCTCGGTCCGGTAGAGGCCGATTCCCTGAGCGCCGTGGAGGTGGGCGAAAGCGACGTCGCTGAGCAGGCCGATGTTAGCGTAGAGCGCGACGCGATGGCCGTCCGTGGTCTCCGCCGGCAGATCTCTGAGCTCCCCCAGCTCGCGATTGAGTTCGGCATAGTCACGTTCCAGGCGGTCGTATTCCCGTATGACTTCGGGATTCGGGTTGACGTGGACGCCGCCTGAGTTGCCATCGACGATCAAAAGGTCGCCTCGGTGGACGTTCTCCATCAAGTCTTCCACGGCGACGACACAGGGAATTTCAAACGACTTCGCCAAAATGGATGCGTGCGAGGTCACGCCGCCGGTGGCGAGCACGATCGCTTTGAACTTGTCGCCTTCGAGCATGCTCAGGTCCGCCGGCGAAAGATCGTGCGCCACCAGAACCGCATCGTCGGGAACGTCATACGCCTGGCCGTCGCCGCCGGTAAGATTCTCGAGCAGCCGTTGGGCCGCGTCCTTGACGTCGGTGGTGCGTTCGCGCAGATAACTGTCGTCGATCTTGGCGATGGTCTGCAGATATCGTTCGAAGACCAGGCGCACGGCGTACTCGGCGGTGTAACCCTCTTTTATGATCTGATGTTCGATCTGGTGGATAATGGCGGGATCCTCCAGGATCAAACGATAAACGTCGAAAATCGCCCCTTCCTCGGCCGAAATGAGATGACTCATGCGATGCTTGACGACGGCGATCTGCTCGATCCCCCGTTCCACCGCGCCGCGGAAGCGCTCCATCTCGTGCTCCGGATCGCGGCTCTTTTTCTTTGGAATCGCGTTTAGATCCATCCGCGGCTCCAGCACGAAGGCCCGGCCGCGGCCGAATCCCGGCGATGCCGCCAAGCCGTCCAGCCGTCCGTGCCAGTGCAGTTTGGTCCTCGGGCCGCGCTGGCGCCGGCCGCCTTCGTAGGAACGAAGCTTGCGCATCGCTTCATTCATGCGTTTTTGAAACTGCTTTTGTTCCTCTTCCTTGTGCTTGAGGCTCTCGGCGAGCCGCGCCTGCACGATGATGCTCGATGCCTGGGCCGAGATGGTCGTGAGCAGGCGGATTTCATCGCGCGAAAAACGGCGCCGCCTCGACGTTTGCACGACCAAAACGCCCAGGGGCATTTTTTTTTCGATCACCGGCACGCCCAGGAACGAATGAAAATGCTCTTCATGGGTTTCCGGGAAATACTTGTAGCGAGGATGCGCCAGAGTATCCTCGACCATGACCGGCTTCATCCGTTCGATGACGAGACCCGTAAGGCCTTCCGCGGTGCCCATGGAAACTTTGCCGACCGACTCGGGGTCGAGCCCTTTGGTGGCGCAAAGGGTCAAACGGTTGTTCTTCTGGTCGAAAAGGTAAAGCGAGCAAACCTCGGTTTCCATGCGCTCGGCGACCGTTGCGACCAGCCGGTCGAGGGTTTCCTGAAGATCGTGCGACTGCGTGATCAGACTGCTAATGTCGGCCAAAATGCCGAGGTGAGGATAGCGAGGGGATCGATTCTGTCCGTTCTTAGCCATGATACGAGAGAGCGAAACGACGCTTTCTATAAAACACAAAACCGGCGAATTCGCCAGCTACAGCACGGCGGCGAGACTGATTTAGTCCGGGGAAACCGAATGAGATTCTTTGGCGAGCGATCAATTCGGCGCGCGACGCGGCCCGCTGGTATCGGAGCGCGCCGACCGATCAGCGCGCCGCGGCGCTGGAGCGCCGAAATATCCGGGAATCAGCGCGCCGCAAGGGCACCGGCCGGCGTCGATTCGGTTGGTGACAACGTCGTGCCAGGAGCGGCGGATCACCGCTTGGCGGCACGACGGGCAATAGGTCGTCTGTCCCTCGGCGTCGTGGACATTGCCGACGTAGCAGAACTTGATTCCCGCAGCCTGCGCGATCTGGCGCGCGCGCTTGAGCGTGGCTGCCCGAGTGGCAGGGTGATCCAGCAGCTTGAAATCCGGATGAAACGCGGTGAAGTGAAGCGGAACCGAGTCGCCCAGATTGGCGACAACCCAATCGCAAAGCCGGCGGGTCTCGTCGATATCGTCGTTTTCTCCCGGAATCATCAGGTTGGTGATCTCGAACCAGACCTCGGTCTCGTGCTTGAGCCAGCGCAGAGTATCGAGCACCGGCGCGAGATGGGAAAAGGTGAGCTTGCGATAGAAACGTTCGGTGAACGCCTTTAGATCCACATTGGCGGCGTCGATGTTTCGGTAAATTTCGGCGCGCGCCTCGGCGGTCATGTATCCCGCCGTAACCATGACGCTGTGGATGCCGCGCTCGCGAGCCAGCCGGGAGATATCGATAACGAACTCACCCCAGATGACCGGATCGTTGTAGGTGAAGGCGATGCTCGGAACGTTTCGTTTGACGGCCAAATCGACGACCTCTTCCGGGCTCGCTTTTAAGCTGCGCGCATCGTCGAGCTGAGCCTTGCTGATGCTCCAGTTCTGACAGAAGCGGCAGCCCAAGTTGCAGCCGGCCGTGCCGAAGCTGAGAATCTTGCTGCCGGGCAAAAAATGATTGAGAGGCTTTTTCTCAATCGGATCGATGGCAAAACCAGTCGAAGTGCCGTAGCCGAGTGAGTAAAGACTCCCGCCGACGTTCTTTCGGATGTAGCAAAATCCCGCCTGGCCCTCGGCCATTCTGCAATAGCGCGGGCATAGCGTGCAGAGTATTCTGCCGTCGCCTTCCTTATGCCACCAGCGCGCGAGTTGCATGGAGAAAATATCCCGCTTTTGAGGCCGCTCCGCAAGCCGGGGGGATGGCAACTGCAAACTCGCATGCCTGTGCTATACTGCCGCCATGAGCGCGATTAGCGGTCTTAAAGGCATGCGCCATATAGCGCTGAAGGTGCGGGACGCGGCACGGGCAAAGCAATTTTATCGCCAGATGTTCGGCATGCGGGTGGTCTGGGAGCCGGATCCGCAGAACGTCTATCTGTCATCGGGGTGTGACAATATCGCGCTCCACGAAGTGACGCAAAGCTTCGCCGCAGGAGCGGACGAACGGCAACTCGATCATTTGGGGTTCGTGGTCGAAAGCGCCGAGCGGGTTAAAGAGCTGGAAGAAGAGTTTCGCCGCTGCGGTGTCAGGATCGTGCACCCGTTCAAAGTTCATCGCGACGGCAGCGCATCGTTCTATTGCGCCGATCCCGACGGCATCGTTATTCAACTGCTTTACGAGCCGACGCTTAGCCGCCAGACAATTGACTGACGCTGCGGCTAAGCGGACCCGGCGCGGCGCCGGCTTCGCGCCATTGAGGGTCGTAGGCAGATACCTCGGACTGCTTGACCTCTGGCTGTGACTTCAAATAACCTGCTCACGGGCTCGGAAGTATTTTCAGACGAGTCGAAAGGGTCGCTTTATGTACGATCTGATACTGAAAGGCGGGCGGGTTTATGACGGCTCGGGTATGCCGAGCTTCAATGCCGATGTGGCGGTTGGCGGCGGAAAAATCGTCGAGATCGGACGCATTCAGGGGGCCGCCAAGCGGACGCTCAACGTCGACGGCCTAGCGGTGGCGCCCGGCTTTATCGATCCGCACACCCATCTCGATGCGCAGTTGTTCTGGGACCCGCTCGGCACCTCGTCGTGTTTTCACGGCGTCACCTCGGTGATCGTCGGCAACTGCGGGTTGAGTTTAGCGCCGGCAAAACCCGAAGATCGCGACGCGGTGGTGAAGAGCTTTGTCCGGGTTGAGGCGATCAGCCGGCGGGTGCTGGAAGAAGGGATTCAATGGCGCTGGACCTCGACCGCCGAATATCTGCGCGCGCTCGGCAGCCGACTCGGCATCAACGTCGGCGCGCTGATCGGCCACATCGCGGTGCGCCATTGCGTGATGGGCGAGGATGCCGTCGAGCGCGCCGCCACGGCGGACGAAATCACTAAAATGAAACAGCTGGTGCGACAGGGTATGGAGGCCGGCGCGGTGGGTTTTTCCACCAATCAGAACCCGCGCCATATTCGCGAAGACAAAAAACCGGTGGCGAGCCGGCTGGCATCCGACGAGGAGCTCGGAGCCCTTTTGGACGTGCTCGGGGAAATGAATAGCGGCGTCGTTCAGTTGAGCGGGGGCGGGGCCGATTCGCGCGGCCGGATCGCCTATGCGGCTCAAATGGCGCGGCGCACCGGCCGACCGGTGCTCTGGCAAAGCATCAGCCACAGTTGGAGCCGGCCGCATCACTGGCGTGAGATGCTGGCGAACACGCAGCGGGTATTTTCGGAAGAGGGTTTGCCGATCTACGCGATGACTCAAGCCAAACCATTCCAGAACCGCTATACGCTGCGCGATGCCCAGTGCTTCGATGAGTTTCCAACCTGGAAGACTGCGCTGTTCAGTCCTCTGGAAACGCGCAAGCAGATGTTCGCCGACGGCGAGATTCGGAAAAAACTGCGCGCCGAAGCGATCGAAGATCCATCGCCCTCGGTTTTTCCGCGCCGTTGGGACGTGATTTACGTTGATGCGGTCAAGCTGGATAAAAACAAGCCGCTGGAAAGAAAGCCGGTAGCGGAGATCGCCAAGGCGCAGGGCAAAGATGGGCTGGACTGTTTCTTGGACTTATCCCTCGAAGAAGACCTCGAAACGCGCTTTGTGCACACCAACACGCAAGGCGATCCGAACGCCGTATGCGAAATTCTCAAGCACCCGGCCGTGATGATCGGCCAATCCGATGCGGGCGCGCACATGGGTTACGATGCCCGGTTCGGCTACTCCACGGCATTCCTCGGCTGCTGGGTGCGCGATCACGGCATCATGCCGCTTGAAGCGGCGGTCTCCAAATTGACTTTTCGAGTCGCCTCGGTCTTCGGACTGAATGACCGCGGCCTCTTGCGCCCGGGATTGGCCGCCGATCTAGCGGTGTTCGATCCGGCCACCGTCAACACAGAAGATCCGGAGTACGTCAACGACCTGCCAGCCAACGAGCGGCGCATGATTCAAAAGGCTACCGGCGTGCCTTACACCGTGGTAAACGGCGAAATCGTGGTTGAAAACGGCGCGCCGACGGGCGCTTTGCCGGGCAAGGTGATCCGGCCGACGGCGTGGGGATGTTAAGGATTGGCATGATGAAGTACCGAGGCGTTGGAGTGATGACTGTTCGGAATTCTGCGAAATTGGCGATGCTGATCTGCGCTGTGCTGATCTTCCTGTTCGGCGCGCGGACGGCTGTTTGGGCGCAGGCGAATTACTACGCCGGCAAGACGGTGACGGTCGTGGTCGGGTCGGCGCCCGGCGGACTGTACGATCTCTGGGCGAGGCTGTTGGCTCGCACGATGGGGCGATATATCCCCGGCAATCCGACTACCCTGGTTCAGAACATGCCGGGCGGCGGCTCGATCGTGGCGGCGAATTATCTTCATGGCATCGCTAAGCCCGATGGCCTCACCATCGGCATGTTTCAGACCCACTTGTATCTCGAACAGATGATCGGCCGGCCTGAAGTGAAGTTCGACGTGCGGCGCTTCAACTGGCTCGGCTCGCAGGAAAAAGGGCAGATGATGCTCTATATCCGGGCCGACGCTCCCTACAAGTCGATCGACGACATCATCAAGGCCAAAGAACCGCCGAAATGCGGCGGCTCGGGCGGCGCCGATCAAACCGCTTTGCTTACCCGCTTACTCGAGGAAACCATCGGCGCAAAGTTCGTGCGCGTGCTCGGCTACAAGGGCGGAAGCGAAGTCGATCTGGCGATGGAACGGGGCGAAGTCGTCTGCCGCGCGACCCGCATTACGGTTCATTTCAGCCGCGAGCCGTTTTTGTCGTGGGAAAAGAAGGGCTTTGACCGGCATCTGGTGCAGGCGGGCAAGCAGCGCGATCCCAGGCTGGCCGACGTGCCGACCCTCTACGAGCTGATGGATAAGCACAAAACCCCGGAGGTTGGACGTCGGCTCGCGCAAGTTCTTCTCGCCGGCGACGAGCTCGGCAGGCCGATGGTGGCGCCGCCCGGAGTGAGCGCGGAGCGCGTTAAAATCCTGCGCAATGCCTACGCGCGCGCGCTTAAAGATCCCGAGCTGATCGCGGAGGTCGAAAAATCCCGTTTGGACATGGAGCCATCGACCGGCGAAGAGATTCAAACGCTGATCGAGGGACTGATGAGTCAACCGAACGAAGTGGTCGAGCGGGTGAAGAAGGTCTTGGACAACTAAGGATCGCGCCGGTCCCGATCGCGCCGATTCTAAAGACTTGCTGCGGCGCCGTTTTTTATCCCGCGGCGGCTCTTTTTGGCGTCGCCGAGGCGAGATGCTTGGCGAAAAACTCCAGTGTCCGCTGCCAGGATATCTTGTCCGCCTCGGGACAATATTTCTTCATGGCGCTATTGTTGAAGCTATGCGGCGCGTTGTCATAGAAGAAAAAGTCATGGGACTTGCCCAGGCGGGTGAGCTCGGCGTCGAGCCTCTGCATCTCTTCCGGCGACGGGCTGGTGTCGAGCATGCCGAAATGGCCCTGGAGCGGGCAAGATAAATTGCCGGCAAGCTCGGACGGCGCGGGGCGGTCCTTGCCCCATTTCGAATAGATGCCGCCGCCATAATAATCGACGGCGGCGCTGAATGCGGTCATCGATACGCCAGCCAAAAATGCCACCCGTCCGCCCATGCAAAAGCCGACGATGCCTAATCTGGAGGTGTCGGCTTTGGCGCAGCCCTTCAAAAAATCGATCGTGCCGTTCAAATCACTGATGATGTGGGTATCGCTGCGCGCGGGGCGCAGCCGCTCGATCTCTTCCTCATTGGCGGGCTCGCCGGTGCGATGGTAGAGCCGCGGCGCGACACCGACGTAGCCCGCTTCGGCGACACGGCGGGTCATCTCTTGAGTAAACTCTTTGACGCCGTATTTGTTCTGGATGACGATGATCGCAGGCACCCGCCCCGGCCCATCGGGTTGACTCAAATAAAGTCCCATTTGGCTATTATCGACGCTTACTTTTTCCCAGGAATTTACCATGAGCTCCCTCCAAAACTGGCGCAGTCGTAAACATCCATTAGTCTGTTGCCGCGGAGCTGTCAACCTGCAACGCGTGGGTCTCGCGCCGGCTTTGCAGATTTCCTTAAGCGCGGTCGGGAGGTTAATTTCCTTGACGGCGAAATGGTGCTAGAAAGAAGGCACCGGGAAACAACATGCGTGAGTTTAGATCAATGGTGCGAGTGGCAGCGGCCGTGTGGACGCTGTTCGCCACCTCCAGCCACGGCTATCTGGAGGCCGCCCAAACCAAATCGAAACAACGTACGCCGCTGCAAACGGCGACGGCGGCAAAGCCGGCAAAGAAGGGCGAGGGGGCAGCGACTTCTCAGCGGCCGGCCAGATCCTTCGACATTCAATTTCAGGAGTTCAAGCTCGATAATGGCCTGAGGGTGTTGCTCGCTGAAGACCATCACGCGCCGACCTTTGCCATCTGCGTGACCTATAATGTCGGCTCACGCGATGAACGGCCCGGCCGCACGGGCTTCGCCCATCTATTCGAACATATGTTGTTTCAGGGCTCGGAGAACGTTGGCAAGGGAGAGCATTTCATCTTGGTCCAGCAAAACGGCGGCAGCGCCAATGGCACCACCAATGCCGACCGCACCAACTATTTCGAGACCCTGCCGGCCAATCAGCTGGAGCTGGCGATCTTTCTAGAAGCGGACCGCATGCGCGCGCCGGCGATCACGCAGGCCAACTTCGACAACCAGCGCGCCACCGTGCAGGAAGAGCGCCGCCAAAGTTACGATAATCGCGCCTACGGCAAGACCTTCGAGGCGGCGCTCGATCTGGTTTACGACAACTTTCCTTACAAACACTCGACGATCGGCTCGATGGACGACCTAAACGCCGCCACGATCGAGGACGCGGTGGCGTTCTTCAAGACCTATTACGCGCCGAACAACGCCGTGCTGTCATTGGTCGGGAGCTTTAACACCGATCACGCTTTGGCTTTGATCAGGAAGTACTTCGAGAAAATACTGGCGCAGCCGCCGCCACCGGTGCCCGATGTGAGCGAGCCGGAGCAGCGGGCCGAGCGCCGCAAGATGATCGAGGATCATTTCGCGCAAACGCCGCGCCTGGACATCATCTACAAAATTCCGCCGGGTAATACTCCCGACTGGTATGCCTTGGAAGTGCTCGGATACGTGTTGTCGAGCGGCGCATCGTCGCGCTTGTATCAGAAACTGGTCAAGGAGAAGGAGGTGGCGCTTAGCGTCAGCGCAGACGCGACCGAACGGCGCGGGCCCTCGACTTTCTGGTTCGGCATCCTGGCGCGTCCCAACACGGAGCTGGGCGAGCTGGAGAAGCTGCTGGGCGAAGAAATCCGCCGGCTGCAAACGACTCCGGTGGACGAAGCCGAGCTCAAAAAAGTGCGCATGCAGTTGAGCCGCCGGCGCGCGCAGCAGCTTTACAGCACGCGCGCCCGCGCCAACGCGCTCGGCCATTTCGCCGTCTATTACGATGATCCGGGTTTGATCAACGGGGTTTGGGAGAAACTCCATAAAGTTGGGCCGGCGGACTTGCAAAGGGTGGCGCAAAAATATTTTCGCGATAGCAATCGAACCGTGTTGACGACGCTGCCAACAAAGGCGGTAGCGCGGTAGTCCAAGGATATGAAATTTCGGATTGCACGACAGAGAGAGCAGAGTTCACGGAGTCGCAAAAAGTCATTATGAAACTGATCCGGCGGCGCTTCTCTCTATGCTTTAAGGTGACGACAGCGGCGATGCTTGTGAGGCTTTTTAAATCACCGACAGTAATCAGATGCACTGCGCTCGGCTTGATTTTCGGCTTGAGCGCGGGCGCAATGTACGCCCAGGAAGCTCCGCAGATCGCGCCGAGCAAAGTGGAGCGCAAGGACCGGGCGCCGGTCTCGAGCGAGATCTTGCCGATCAAGCTGCCGAAGCCGATAGAGGCGAAACTCAAGAACGGCCTGACCGTGCTGATCCTGGAAGACCGCCGCGCGCCCTTTATCAATCTGCAGCTCCATGTGAATGGCGCCGGCGCATTGTTCGAACCGGCAGCCATGGCTGGATTGGCCAATACCACGGCACAGATGCTGCGCGAGGGCAGTCGCACGCGCACCAGCGTTCAGCTCGCGGAAGAGATCGACCGGCTCGGCGCGTCGATCAGCGCGGGGGCATCTTTCGGCGCGCCGGATCTGGTTTTCAGCGCTTCGGGGCTGAGTGAGAATTTCGATGCCTGGCTGAGGCTCGCCACCGAGGTGCTGCTTCAGCCGAGTTTTCCCGCCGACGAGCTGGAGAAAATGAAACAGCGCATGCGCGCACAGTTGCGAGAACAACGCGCAGCGGCAAATTTTCTTTTGAATGAACGGTTCAACCGCCTGTTGTACGGCGCGCATCCCGCGGCGCGGGTATCGGTCACCCCGGAATCCATCGAGCGATTGAGCCGGGAAAGTTTAAGCCAGTGGCATCGCGAACGGTTCACGCCGCAAAATGCCATTCTCGGCATCGCCGGAGACGTCCGCGCCAAAGAGCTGCTCGCAAAGCTGGAAAAACATTTGGCGGGCTGGAAGTCCCGGCCGGTGGTGCAACCCTGGCCGGATAATCCGGCGCCGGCTAGCGCGCGCAAGGTGCTGCTAGTGCATCGGCCCAATTCGGTGCAAACCACGCTGGCCTTGGGCAATATCGCCATCGACCGGCGCAGCTCCGATTATCTGCCAATGGTGCTCATGAACGACATCGTCGGCGGCGGGGCATCGGCGCGGCTGTTTTTGAATTTGCGCGAAGAGAAGGGGTATACGTACGGCGTTTACAGCAGTTTCAGCGCGCTGCACTACCCGGGACCATGGCGCGCCGGCGGCAACATGCGCACTGAGGTCACCGAACCGGCCCTGGCGGAATTTTTCCGAGAGATCCGGCGCATTCGCGAGGAGACAGTGAGTAGCCGCGAATTGGAGGAAAGCAAGCGCTCGATCATCGCCGGATTCGCACTTTCCTTGGAGCAGCCCGCGCGCGTGTTGAACTTCGCCATCAGCCGAATGCTTTACAAACTGCCGGCGGATTATTGGGACACCTACGCGGCCAAAATCACGGCGCTAAACGGCGACGACGTGCAAAGGGTTGCGCGGAAGTACCTCAACCCCGACACACTTCAGCTGGTCGCGGTCGGCGATGCGACCAAGATTAAAACGGTGCTGGAGAAATATGGCGCCGTAGAAGTCTACGATAGCAACGGGGCAGTCATGGGAGTAAGTAGTCAATAGGAACAAGTAAGGAGTTGCACCATGGCGGCGGAGATCACCGGTACTCCTAAAGCGCTGTCCGGCTTGCGGGTATTGGATCTGACGGGACGGATGGGCGGCTACTGCGGGCTGTTGCTCGCCAATCTGGGCGCTGAAGTGGTTTTGATCGAGCCGGCGGGCGGCGATTCGATGCGCCGCGAAGGACCGTTCAAGACGGCGACCGCCGATCCGGAACAGAGTCTGAGCTTCGCCTCATATCATACGAATAAGCGCGGCATCGTTCTCGATCTCGCCAATGATCAACACCGCGAGACCTTGCGCGTGTTAGTGCGCAATGCCGACGTGCTGGTCGAAGACAAGCCGGCGGGTTATCTGGAAAAACTCGGTCTCGGATTTGCGGCCCTGCAGGCGATCAATCCGGCACTGATCATGACTTCCATCAGCGGCTTTGGCCAAAGCGGTCCGTACCGAGATTTCAAAGCGCCGAGCATTGTGGCGTTCGCCATGGGCGGGCTGATGAATCTGTGTGGTCATCCGGGGCGGGCGCCGCTGATGGGCCCGTGCGATGTGGCCTATCACCTCGGCTCTGTCCATGCGGCCTTCGGAACTCTGCTGGCGCTCTATAATCGTCGCGGTACCGGGCGGGGCGAGCACGTCGATGTGTCGTTGCAGGACGTCCTGGTCGCCGATCCCTTTCTGCGCATCATTACGCGCTATAGCGTGACCGGCGAAGTGCCCGAACGCACGGGGCACAGCCAGGCGACCACCGTCGCGGAGACCTATCAATGTCAAGACGGCTACGTGCGCATTTTCGTCAATCAGACCGATCATTGGAAGCGCTTTGTCGAGTGGCTCGGCAATCCGCCCGAGTTGCTCGACCCGAAATATGAAAACGTGCAGAACCGGTTTCCCTTACGGCAAACCATCGATCGGCTGGTCGAAGCGCGCACGCTCAATTATCGGAGCAAAGAATTCTTCGACGAGTTTCAGGGGCTTCGCCTGGCGGCGGCGCCGATCAACCCGCCAAGCGGCTTTTTGGCCGACGAACAGACGAAACATCGCAATTTTGTGACTGAAGTTGAGCACCCGAAAATAGGCCGCCATTCCTTTCCGGGCGATCCTTATCGATTCTCTTTGACGCCCTGGCGGGTTGAACGGGGCGCGCCGCTGCTGGCCGAGCACCAGAAGCAAATCGGCCGGGAATTTTCCATGCCCTCGGCTTGGCTGAAAGAGACGGCGGCCGCTCCAGTTGCGAGGAATCAGCGGAAGCCATTCGAGGGCATTCGCATCATCAGTTTTCCCACCGGCATTGTCGGACCGGCGCTTGCGGGGCTGCTCGCCGAACACGGCGCGGAAGTGATCTCCATCGAGGCGGGGCGCGTCGCGCGCAGTCCGCAAAGAGGGCAAAGGTTTCAGACCGCCTCGGATCTCGAAGCCAATCGCAACCGCAAACGGATCGCCGTCGACATGAAAAATCCCGAGGGGGTCGCGCTCGTCAAACAACTGATCGCCAAATCGGACGTCGTGGTGGAGAATTTCTCCGCACGGGTGATGGGCAGCTGGGGACTCGACTACGCGCGGCTTAAGGAGATCCGCCCGGACATCGTCATGGCGAGTTTGCAGGCCTTCGGCCAAACCGGACCGCGGCGAGATTATGTCAGCTTCGGGCCGATTCTCATGAGCTATTCCGGCATGGCTTATCTCTGGCGCGATCCCGAGATCGAGCGTCCCGGCGCGGGCTGCCAGACCGCGTTTCCCGACTATGTGGCGCCTTCCTACGGTGCCGTGGCGATCCTCGCCGCGCTCAACCATCGGGCGCGAACCGGCGAGGGCCAATACATCGACATCTCTCAAGCAGAGACTGCGGCTGCGATGATCGGGCCGGCTTATCTCGAATATCTCGTCACCGGCCGCGAACCCGCGCCGCAAGGAAATTTCAGCGCCCATGCCGCGCCCCATGGTTGCTATCGCTGCAAAGGCGACGATCGTTGGTGCGTCATCGCGGTTGAAACTCAAGAGGAATGGTTGCGTTTTTGCGAGATCGCCGGCCATCGCGAGTGGGCCGGCGACCCGCGCTTCGCCAATCGCGAGGCGCGGGTCATGAACCAAAAAGAGCTTGACGCCGCCATCGAGGTTTGGACCGCGAAATTTACGCCGCATCAAATCATGATCATGCTGCAGCGCGACGGCATCGCGTCGGGAGTCGTGCAGACGGCGGAAGATTTGTATCGCGATCCACACTTGCGCGAGCGCGGTTTCGCTCGCGAGATTTTTTATCCAGGGCTAGGATGGGTGACCCGAGCCGGGCCTTCGGCACGTTTGACGCACTACGGCCACCAACCGAGCGGCGTAGCCCATGGCGCCGGTGAAGACAATGAGGCGGTGTTCGGCGAGCTGGGTTTATCCAGCGAAGCAATTCGCGATCTGACCGAACGCAAGGTGCTGCGCTGAAAGAGAACGGAACTTAACCGCAGAGTACGCAAAGAACGCAAAAGGTCGAGACGGGGGATCACGTGCCGAGCAGAACTTGAAAAGCGCCGAAGCAATGATCTACATACCAATCTCCCGATAGGGTTTTCCTTTGCGTACCGTGCGTTCTTTGCGGTTAAAAATCCGAACTCTTGAATGACATCGACCGAGCCGCATATGCTGCAAGGCTATCGCCTGTACGATGCCGATGCCCACGCGATGATGAGCCCGCGCATGTGGGAAACGCTGCCGCCGGAGTACGCGGCACGGCGCCCGCGGCCGGCCCGCATCCATGGCGCCGCCGATATGGGGCGGTGGACCAACGGTTGGCTGATCGAAGGCCAGATGATTCCCCATGCCGTCGGTCCCGGCAGCCAGCCGGGCAATGAGCCGGCGCGCGTGCTGGAAGAGTTCGGCGCCGAGAGTCACAGCCGGGAATTTCCCCTCAGCGGCTTCGATTTGTCCGATGTCGAGGCGCGCCTGCGCGGCCTCGATTCCATGGGCATCGATCATCAGATGCTCTATCCAACGACGCTCTACGCGCGCATGACCCACGACGCCGGATTCGAAGCCGCGCTCATGCGATCCTATAACCGCTACATCGGGCGGCAGTGCGCTTTAGCCTCGAAGCGGCTCAAATGGGCCGGGTTGCTGCCGTTGCGCGAGCCCCGCCAAGGCTGCCAAGCGATCGATGAGATGGTGCGACTCGGCGCCAGCGCCGCGGTCGTTTACGGTACGGCAGGCGACAGATTGCTGTCGCATCAAAGTTTCACTCCGGTGTGGGAAGAGCTTGACCGTTCCGGACTGCCGCTCTGCGTGCACATGGGTATGAGCTATCCGGCGTTCGCCGATCTCTGTACCGGCTTGCTAGCCGCTCACGGCATCGGCATGAGCCTGCCGGCGCAAATGGCTTTTGTCGCGCTCGTCGGGCACGGCATGCTCGATCGCTATCCCAACCTGAAAATCGGCTTTTTCGAGTTCGGCGCGGAGTGGATTCTCTACATGGTGGCGCGCCTGGATCATTATCTGCCGATCGATCGGAGCCAAATGCCGATCAAGAGCGAAGTGCCGGAGAGCGCCATCGAAGAATACGCCAAATCGGGAAAGATTTTTATCGCCGGCGAAGCCGGCGACAGGCTCTTATTGCAGGAAATTCAACTCCTCGGCGAGGACCAGATTCTCTATTCCTCCGATCTGCCCCATGGCGAAGGACGCCATGACGCGGCGAAGGAAATCATCGCGCGCTCGGATCTCAATGAGGCGCAAAAGCGCAAGATCCTTTACGATAACGCCGTCAAATTTTTCGGCACGCCGTGAAATCGCCAAAGTCTCGACGGTTTTCGGAGCGCGGTTATTCGCCGCAGCGCTCGGAAGTCGATCGCATCATTCGCAGAGCGGAAAAACACTTGGCGGCGGCCGATCCCGTCATGAAGCGGCTGATCCTGGCGCACGGTCATTGCCCGCTAGCCGAGCGCGAGCTCGAGCCGTTTCACACGCTCGCGAATTCGATCATCAGCCAGCAGCTTTCGTCCAGAGCCGCGGCCACGATCAAACAGCGCGTTGGAATCCTGGTCGGCGTGCCGTTTCAAGCTGCTCGAGTACTGTCTAGATCAATCGACGAATTGCGCGCAGCCGGCTTGTCGCACGCCAAAGCGCGTTACATCAGCGAGCTTGCGGCGCATGTCAATGACCGCAGGCTCGATTTCGAGGCGATCGAGTCGCTTGACGACGAAGCGGTGATGGAAAAGCTCGTCATCGTTCCCGGCATCGGCCGCTGGACCGCCGAGATGTTCCTGCTGTTCGGTTTGAAAAGAATGGATGTGCTTGCCCTCGGCGACGCCGGTTTGCAGCGGGCGGCGCGTAATCTCTACGGCCCAAGGCGCGGCTCAGCGACGTCGCTCTCGCGCATCGGCGAAGGCTGGCGGCCCTACCGCTCGATCGCGTCGTGGTTTCTCTGGCGCTCCCTGGAACGCTGATCACTTGACGCGCTTCAAATATCCGTTCGGGTGCATCGTAAACATCAGTCGTTCGGCCTCGCGATCCGGCCGGAATTGATCGTTGCCGGCAAGAAACTCCTCGACCGCTTCCATGGGTCCGGGCCCAAAGCTATTCCATACAGGGTGGCCGTTGACGTTGGTGTCCTGGACAATCAAATAACTGTCCTTGGAAACCAACGGGGCGTAAGCTTTCAGTTCCGCGAGCACGTGATCTTTACGATGATCGGAATCGAGAATGACCAAGACCTTTTTACCCTGCACTCGTCTGGTCACTTCAGCGACGATCGCCGGGTCGGCGGAACTGCCGATGAGAAAGTCAACTTTCTCTTTGACGATGGGAAGGTTCTTGGCGGCACCGGCCTGGTCCTTGATATCGATGGTAATAACTCGTCCGGCGGGATTCACCTGCTCCAGGATGGTCGCCCACAAAGCGGCACTGCCGCCGTACTGGGTGCCCGCTTCAACGATAACGTCCGGTTTGACCTTGGCGATAATCTCCTGATGAATCCAGGCGTCGTTGGGGTTTTGCGCCGTGGGGACGCCAAGCCACGCGGTGCTGCCCCAGACGCCGCTGTCGTAGAAGAGCTGGTGAAAGCGATCGATGACTCGTTGAGGGGACCCCGGGCGCAAATAGCCGGAGTCCTGAAGATAAACAGTCACCGTAAGCAGCACTATCAGCAACAGCATCAAGCGCTCGCGAAAGGACAAGGGATTGGCCATGGATGACTCCTCAATCTTCAACATTCGTGATGTAGCTGTTGGTTAGTACGGGTCGAGCAAATTTTCGCGCGACCATTCCCCATTGTGGCGGCTCAACAGGAACGCCGCTCACTTGACGCGCTTCAAATAACCGTTCGGGTGCATCGTAAACATCAGTCGTTCGGCCTCGGGATCCGGCCGGAATCGATCGTTGCCGGCGAGGAATTCTTCGACCGCTTCCATGGGTCCCGGGCCGAAGCTTGCCAGGACCGGATGACCATTGGCGTTGGTATCTTGGACGATCAGGTAGCTACCGCTGGAAACCAGCGGCGCGTAAGCTTTCAGCTCCGCGAGCACGTGATCTTTACGATGATCGGAATCGAGAATGACCAAAACCTTTTTTCCCTGCACCCGCTTCGCCAGTTCCGCAACAATCTTTGGATCTACGGAGCTGCCGCGCAGAAACTCCACTCTTTCCTTAACGACGGGTAATGACTTGGCGGCACCGACGTTGTCGTTAATGTCAACCGTAATGACCCGACCATCCGGGTTGACCTGCTGCAAGATGGTCGCCCAGAGTGCGGCGCTGCCGCCATGCCATGTTCCCGTTTCAATGATGTAATCGGGTTTGACTTCGGCAATGATCTCCTGGTGAATCCAGACATCGTTGGGATTTTGCGCCGTCGGAATGCCCAACCACTTGGTGCCCATCCAGATTTTGCTGTCATAGAAAATCTTGTGAAAGCGCTCGACGATGTGTTTATCGGACTGCAAACTGATCCGGCCCGCTTGCTGCAATGCGACCGTCGCCGCAAGCAGGACGATCAACAGCAGCATGAGCCGCTCGCGAAATGAGAAACGATTCGGCATCGAAAGCTCAAGATGTTTTGATTAGCCCCGGCGCGCAGGCGTCTAAGCCCGGTCCGGTTCGCTCAGGTCCAATTATCTGTCACTGGAAAGTTTTTGGAAAGGTGAAAGTTGCCCTTGCGCTAGCGTTTGGCGCCGTTCGGGATACTGGGAATTTCCCGTAGCGCGGCTAGACGACCATGCACCGACGCATACGAGGGTGGAAAAGCCGCCCTGCAATAGCCCGCGATTGCCTTATTTTCTCTCCTCCGGCTTTACATAGTTCACCGTGCCGCCGCCTTTTTGCGAGTGCAGGTAACCTTCGACGTCGTTCAAAGGATTGGTGTAGTAGCGCAGGCGGTGCTGCACGAGGTCGTCGGCGCGAAGCGCCATGTCGAAGGGCAGGTCCTTTTGCATGTAAGCGGCGATTTTGGCGTTCTCCAGCGTCGCTCCGTTGCGGCTGGCGATCTCTCTGGCGAGCGTATCGACATAACTGTCGAGGTCTTTTTCCGCGGCGACATCCGAAACCAAGCCGATGCGCTCGGCTTCGATGCCGGTGAGATTTCTGCCCGTGAGCGAAATGTAAAAAGCTTTTTTGAACGGAATCCCGGCATGAAAAAGCGACGGGGTGGCGGTGGCGCCGTAGCTGCCGCGGATGATTTCGGGCATGCCGAATTTCGCGGTATCGGCACTGATCACGAGATCGTGGCCGTTGATCAGGGCAAGACCGCCGCCGAGACACCAGCCGCGCACCTTGGCCACGGTCACCTGCGGCAGCTTGCGCATGATATCGACGATCTCGGCGACGCCGCCCAAGCCGCGCGTGCGCCGGCGATGGTCTTGGCCGCGCATATCATAGAGGTCGCGTCCCGACGAGTAGGAGTCGCCGGCGCCGGCCGTGACGATGCAACGAATCTTGTCGTTTTCGGCCAACGATCGAAGCGTAGCGGAAAGCTCGGCGAGGAGGGCGATGCTCAAGGCATTCTTCTTTTCCGGGCGGTTAAGCGTGAGCCAGGCGATGCCGGCGGATTCGTCGATGTTTGCAGTGATGAATTTTAACATTTGAATTCTCCGTGGGTTTGGTTTGGGTCCGATGGTTCCAATCGTTCAGCGGTTCCAGTCGTTTTCGCCTCGGATCCAACAAGCCAGGTTTTCCCCGGCAGGTACCGTTTTGTCAGCCGGAACGTTTAGCGATGGACATCAGCGTCGATGATGGGGTGATCCAACATTCTGGTTTTCGGGTTTCGAGTTGACCCGGAACTCGTAACACGAAACCCGAAGCGCATTTTTAGTCCTGCAAGCCGTGCCGTTGCGCGAGTTTGAGGAAGACCGAGCCGGCGATCACCGTGCCCATGGCGATCACCAGGCTGAAGGCGGCGAGTTCGCCGATATGTCCGTTGTCCCAAAGCTCCCAAATCTTCACCGCCACCACCTGAGAGCCGGGCGAATAGAGCAGCAGCGCGATCGAAAGCTCCCTAAACGTGATCAGGAAAATATAGATCCAGCCGGCCAGCAATGCCGGCATAATCAGCGGCACAACCACATGACGAACCATCTGGAACCAGCTGGCGCCGCTCGCCATCGCTCCCTCTTCAAGCTCTTTATGAAGGCTGAGCAGGGCCGAGTGGCTGAAACGGATGCCGTAAGGTAGATAACGGGCGATGAAAGCGAGCACCAGAATCCAGATCGTGCCGTAAACCGGCAGCGGCACCATGAGATACATTTTTAAAATGGCGATGCCCATGACGATGCCGGGGAAGACCAGCGGCAACATGGCCAGTTGATCGAGAGCCCAGCGCGCTTTGATCGACGCGCGCACGACGAGCCAGGCGGCGAAGAAGGTAATGATAATGGCGATGGTCGCCGAGGTGACGCTCACGGTGAGGCTATTCATCACCGAGCCGACGATGCTGCTGTCGGAAAAAGCGGTCCGGTAGTTGTTGAAACTCAGCAGCGAAACCGCTTTCCAAGACGGCGCCTGGGCGAAGGGCAAAAACGAGGACCACGTAATGGCCAGAATGGGAAGGAACTGCAGCGCCGGCAATACCAGCATCAAACATCCGCCCAGCCAACGCCATCGGCCGAGGTCGAACCGGTGCGGCCGGTACGCTTTGCCGCTGATGGTGGTGAACTTATAGGTTTTGCTGGTGATGCGGTAGTAGGGAATGAGACCGAGCGCGACCAACGTAATCAAGATAATCGAATAAGCGCTCGCTTCGCCGTATTTCGGGATCAAGCCGCCGCGGATCTGCAAATATATCTTGGTGGTAAAAACTTCGACTCCGGCGGGAATCCCGATCAGGGCCGGGATCTCGAAAGCTTCGAGGGAGCGGATGAAAGTCAGAATCAAGACCGCCAGAACGCTGGGCAAAGCGAGCGGAAAAGTAACTTTCTTAAAGACCTGCCAGCCGGTGCTGCCGGCCGTTGTTGCGGCCTCTTCCAGTGCCGGGTCCATCGAGCGAAACGGCGTGGACATCAGCAAAAATACGATCGGTATCCAGAGGAAGCTCTCGACCAGAATCATCCCTTGCATGGAAAAAATGTTGAGCAAGGGCGCGCCGGTGACCGGCATGACCAGGGCATTGAGAATCCCCGCTTTAGGCCCGAGCAGCATGATCCAGCCGACGACTTTGATGATGCCGGGAATGGCGAAGGAAACATAGGCGGTCACGTAAGCGAGAGTGCGAAACGGCGCGTTGGAACGTTCGGCGAGCCATGCGAGCAGGGTGCCGTACGCGATGGCGATGCCCGCGCTGCCGATGGAAAATATCATTGAATTCGTGAACAGGACCCTGACATCGCCGAGGGAATCGACGATATTCATGAAGTGCTGTACGGTGAAACTGCCGGCTTGCAGTCCGCGGTCGGTGACCAGGCTTGTATGCAGGATGAAGAAAAACGGCGGCAAAACCAGATACGCCAAGGCAGCCGAGGTCAGCAGAAACATCAGCTGAGCCGGGTTGCGCGTGATCATCGCGTACATAGATAGATCCTCGCCGCGCTAAAATTTCCAGTTTCCAGTTCTAGTTCAGGTCGAGGAACCAGAAACCGGCACGATATCAGCTATATAACAAAACGGCGGAGCAAGACAATTGTGGCAAAGAAGGTAGGGCGGTCACGAATGAGGCCCAAGGGCACGAGGCGACGCCTCACCCCTCACGCTGCCCTTACACTTCAAGCCCAAGGGCCGATGAAGGGTTCACCGGAATAGGTATCGGGAAGCGGTTCGATCATCTCCGGCCAGTGATGCGGATCGACCTTGCGGCGGAGTTCCTTCGGGCGCGCTTTGCCGTCCCAGCCGAGTTGCTCCATATAGTAGTAAAGCTCGAGACAATGGCCATCGGGATCGAAAGCGTAGGCGGCATAGTCAATGCCGGGATGGAGTTCCGGCGGAATGATGTCGGTCTCGACGCGTACGCCGTGCGCGCGCAGGAATTGGACCGCGTCCTTAAGCTGGCGATAGTTGGCCAGCTGCAAGCCGAATGACATATTCGAAGTCTGTTCGCTGAGCCCGAGTTTTTTGCGCCACGACTTGGGGAAAATGCCCAGCGAATGATGCTCGTTGTCACAGCGCAAAAACGCGCAACGTTCGCCGTGCCATTCGACTTCTTCGGTGAGCCTGAAGCCCAAGACCTCCATGTGCCAGCGTTTTAGCTTCTCGTAGTCGTCGACAAAAAGCTTCACTGGTCCGACGCGGGTGATTTTGAAGGGCTGCGGCAACAGCACGCCGTCCACATTATATTTGAGCGGCATGTCGGACACCCACCGGCGGCCATCGAGAACGCTAATGCCTTTTTGAATGTCGCGGCTCACCAGTTCGTATTCGGGCAGCTGCGGCTCGGTCGGCGCCACGGCGTTGCCGTGGCGCATCGCGACCGGACGAGCGTAACCGTTCCAGCTGATCTGCTCGATGCCATAGTAGAGTTCGAAAATCTGCTCGTCCGGCGCCCACACGTAGAGGTGGTACTGCGAACCGCCGCCGCCCGCCCGGCCTTCGCGCATGACTTCGACGCCGAGGTCGTGAAAGTATTTGGTAGCTTCGGCCATTTCGGCGATGCTTTGTACCTGCCAAGTGATCTGGTTGATATCGTTTTCTGCGCGGAAATGTTTGGCGTTGCGGCCGGCGTATTGGCGCTCGTTAAACTTTTTCTTGTCGAATAAGGCAAAAGAGTGGTGATCGCCCGCGTGGCGGCCAAAATAGCCCGCTCCGGCGGGCTCCGTGACGAAAAAACCGAGCAGATCGAAATAGAATTTTCGGCTCGCTTCGAGGTCGGAAGCATTGAAACCGAAGTGGCCCAGACGGCGGATCTTGAACGGACGGTCGAGCGCGATTCCACCGACGTTGTATTTGGTCGCCATGGCGATCTCCTTTGTGAGTCGTAGCCGTTTATGCCGGCTCTCATTTGGCGATAGCACAGGGTCGCCGCGGGAGGCAAGAACATAGGCCGCGAAAGCATGGTTTGGGCCCAGCGGGCAAGGGTTCTTTATCAAACCGCCATGGCGTAACGGGCCGTTGTCACATCTTTCGCAACCGAGGCAAAAGCGTTCCGAAAACAATCCGGGCGGCCTGCTCCGGCGTCTTTTGCTTTTTGATTTCCATTCATTGTATTTTCGCTTGCGCAGTTGCACACCATTGCTGAGCTTTGTGAGGGAGAAATCATGGCGCAAATGTTGAACGATGCCTGGGACCTCTCAGCCGATGTCATTGTAGTCGGATCGGGGGCGGCGGGGCTGCCTGCGGCCATTCGAGCCGCCGAGCACGGCGCCTCGGTGATCGTCGTCGAGGCCAATTACGACGTCGGCGGGCACGCGATTCTTAGCGGCGGCCATATGGCGCTCGGGGGCGGAACCAGCGCGCAGAAAAAATACGGCATCGCCGATTCGCCGGAAACCGTGTTTTCGGACCTCACCGACTGGTCGATTGTCCAGCCGAACGGTTCGCCGGATTACCGCTACAACGACCGCGCCATTATGCGCGCTTTCGCCGATCATTGCGCTGCGGCCTTCGAATTTTTGCTTGCCAACGGCGTCGAGTTTGCCGATAAGGCGCCGGACAATCACGGCGCCTCGACGACCGGCAACTCGGCGCCGCGGGAAAACCATGCGATCTGGTCGAAAGGGGCGGGTTTGGAAAGTCCCAACGCCGCCAACGGCACCAGCGTGATCCGACCGCTCGAAGCGAGCGCGCGCAAGAAGGGCGTGAAATTTTTGCTCAACTACAAAATGACCGAGATCCTCCGGGAAGCGCCAACGGAAAAGAGCCCGGGACATGTGAGAGGCATTTGCGCGAGCTACCAGCCGCGCATCATGCCGGGAACGAGCGCGCCGCTAAAGAGCTTTCGCTCCGAAGGCAATATCGACAGCACGCAGCCGACGATGAAATTGCGCGCCCGCAAAGCGGTCATTATCGCCACCGGCGGCAGCACGAGCAACGTCGAGTTTCGCCGCATGTTCGATCCGCGGTTGACGGCGGTCGTCCAAGTGGGCGGCGAGCCCTATACGTATCAAGATGCGAGCGGCGAGCTTGCCGCCATGGCGATCGGCGCATCGCTCTGGGGCCTGGTGAATCAGACGCTGGAAAACGGCGCAACCATGCGCACTCAGCGCGCGCTGGCGACGAAATACAATTACACGACCTGGAAATTGGACAGTCCGATTTTTCCGCTGGTCAAGGCGACCGGGTTTAACGTCAAAGACTGGCAAGACCTGATCCTCGTCAATCAGGTCGGCAAGCGATTCTACGACGAGACCAAGGGCGATCCGCCGCATGGCAACAACGGCGGCCAGATCACGCCTTACACACCGAACGATTTTCGCAACGCGGAGAAGGTGCAGTACAATCCGAGCAAGTATAACTTCATGAACGCGGCGCTCGCCATGAACGAGTATTCCGAACTGCCGGATTACTGCGCCGGACCGCAATGGGCGATTTTCGACGCCGATGCAGTGCGGCGCGAGGGTTGGCAGGTAGTGCCGCCTTACGTCGATCCGGACGGATATTTTTTTAGCGCCAATACCATTGCCGAGCTGGCCGCGGCGATCAGAAACGAGTATCAGGTCAAGCCGATGCGCGGGGAGGTCTTGCAGGCGACCGTCGAGCGCTACAACTCTTTCGTCGATTCCGGCGTGGATGAGGATTTCCGTAAGCCCACCCCGATGTACAAGATCCAAACGCCGCCCTTTTACGCGGCTTGGGCGACGTTGATCGTCCATGATTCGCGCGCCGGCTTGCGCATCAACGGGCGCTGCCAGGTGATCGATATCACCGGCCGGGTCATCCCCGGTCTTTACTGCGCCGGGGAATCGGCCGGCGGTTTCAATCAACACGGCATGGGGCGGTGCGTGACGCAGGGCTACATTTGCGGCGCCGACGCGGCAAAATTAGCGCGGCGCGAATGAGATGGTTCGACACGGAAACACGCAGGATTGCAACGGTCTAAAGAGCGGCATGATATTGGCAACAGGAAATCCCAAATGACGCTGACCGAAGGCAATCTCAAACGCATCAACTCCGAATGGTGCGATCGCGATTTTGACCGCGTTGTGTCAAAATCCGCTCCGGATTCAGCGGATGTTACATGCGAAAAATCAGCGATTTGATCGTCACGGGCACGGTGCCTGATGGTTCGAGAATATCGCCGAGGTCGATGAAGTCGAAGTCGTGCAGCGTGACGCCGTCGAGACACAAGAGCGGCGAGGCGACGGCAAAATCGTTTCTGAGAATCGTGCCGACGAGCCCGCCAAGGTCATGGTCGAAAATTAAATGGACGGGCCTGAGTTTCTGCAAGGTCACGGGTAAGCCAGCAATCAGACCGCGGCAAAAGGCGGCGATTCGATGGGCTGTCGGCGCACCCTCCCAGCGAAAGACCAGGGCAACTTCCGCCTCGCCTTCCACCAGATCGAATTTGTTGAAATGGCTTTGAATCGCGCGGGCGACATTTTCGGCGGCGATGTCGCCGGACAACTCTACGTGCGGCCGCAGCACCTGCAAGTTTTTGCGCGGCAAGAGGCTATCGTCGGTGCGGTGGATGGTGTTGCCGCTCACTTGGACGGTATGCTGAGCTGCGCCCATCACGGTAGCACGGATGCATTCGCGGGCGGGTTTGACGGGCCAGGGAAGCGCGCCTTGGCTGATTCGGTCGCGCAGCGCGCTTCCGAGAGGCGCGCCCAGATCGCCAAACGACCGAGTCTCTTGGCCATAAACGTACTCGCCGACGCCGCCGGAGAAGATCACGGCATCATAGCGCTTCGCCCCGGCGAGCGGCGCCGTCAGCCACAATTGTTGAAATTCCGCCCGCGGTTTTTCTTCGCGAACCAGATCTAAAATCGCTTGAGCCATGTGATGGGCGAGCCGATCGATGGCCGCCGTGCTCGCGCGGCTGCCGACTCGCCAATCGAAACCCGCCTGGCGCGCCAACGCCTGACCACCCGGTTCCATCATGCGGATCGTTCCGGTCGCGTCGGCGGCGAGCAGGCGCCCGCCGACGTGAAACGCCGCCGTGCTCAACACACGGCCGCTCTCGGCAACGGCGAGCTTGGTCGTGCCGCCGCCGATGTCGATGTTCAAGACCCGGCATCGTTCCTCGGCCGAATAGGCGACCGCGCCGGAGCCATGGGCGGCAAGCTGGGCTTCGAAGTTGTGGCCGGCGCTGGCGCACACGAAATTGCCGCGCTGGGCGGCGAACAGATCGGCGATGGCGCGCGCGTTGTCGCGCCGGATCGCTTCGCCGGTGACAATGATCGCGCCGGTATCGATATCGCGCGGACTCAAGCCGGCGTCCCGGTAGGCATCGTCAACGAGCTGCCCAAGGGCGCGATCATCGATGCGTTCGCGCCCCGCCGTGTAGGGCGTCAGATGGACGGGCGATAGATAGAGCTGATTACGCTCGGTGACGACGAAGCGGCTCGACAGCTCGCGGCCGAGCCGGCGCAGAACGAGCTGAGAAAAAAGGATTTGCGCGGTAGCCGTGCCCACGTCGATGCCGACGCTGGTGAGCGAAACGGTATCGAGCTTCCAGAGCGGGTGCTCGGATTCATCGTCGTGCTGGTGGTGATCGGTAATATCGTGCATGGTGTGGTGGCGGCCTTCACGCTGCGCTCCCCAGGCGGGAGCGCAGTTCCGCATGACATTTTCTATGAAAACGAGATGACCGTAGGCGAAAAACATTTCGCCGAATTATTTCTTACGCTCCTTGCGGTTAAATTTTTCTTCGATCATGCGATTTGGCCGTGTTCGTCCAGATAATGCGCTTTGGCGCTCTCGGCGCCCGCTTCACCGGTGCACCATGGCACCATCTTTTTCATCTTGCAGGTGATGCCGCGCTTTTTCAGTTCGGCCTCGAACATTTCGTGAATATCGCGCGCCTCGTCTTCGTATTCGACCTGCCTGCCGCCTTCTTTGCCGCTGATCTCGCCGCCGCGCAGCACGGTGGATTCGCGCGCCTGCCAACGATTGGCGGCGTGCTTGCGCGAAATGCCCTGATTCATGACCAGGTATGTGGCGGGTGTCGGGCCGACGTTGAAGTGTTGGTGCAGCCAGAGGCCGGGTCCGGCGCCGGACAGATAAAGGCTGCCTTCTTGCCAGTCGCAGCGGATGCGCGGTTCGTTGCCGCGCTGCGTCAGCACGTAACCCTCTCCCTCGGTGATATACAAATGCGCATCGGGTCCGTGACGGTGCCCTTTTTTGTAGTGACCCGATTCGAAACGCGACACATGGGATTCCATCATGCCCGCGCCCATGACCATGAACGCGTTGGTGCCGCCGCCTCCTCGGCTTTTCCACTCGTAAAGCGGCAGCTTTTTGATATCGGGGATAAAATTGGTTTCCCACACGCGACCCTTGTAGAGCTTCGCTTCGGCGGTGAAATAGTCGGCGCCCCCGGCGTAGCGATCGGTGAAATCATACGGATTGTTAAAAATAAAATCTTCGCTCGCCCATTGGCGTAAGAGCTGCGGCAGATCGGTGACCGAGAACCAGCGCGCCGGGCGAGCCAAGCTGGCATTGAAAAACTGATGCCAGGCGTTGGTAGGCAGGACGAAGTAACTGCCCGGTCCCCATTCGAAGGTTTGCTTGGCGCCGTTCGCGCCGCGCCAGACCGAGCACGAACCATGGCCGCTGACGACGTAAATCGCTTCGGTGTAAAGATGGCGCAACGGTGCGGTGGAGCCGCCGGGCGGCAGCTCGACGATGTGCTCATCCGCTTCATCATCGCCATCGAGATAACACAGCGCCCCTTTGACGCCGTCGCCTTTGCGTGGCCAGAGTCCGACCTCGACGGCTTTCATATCTTTGATGTAAACGCCGCCCACCAGCGGCGCGCCCTCGCGTTTGCGCCACTGCTCGTACATATCAATACGGGTGAGCGCCGGCTGTTTTTCGGGATCAAGATTGTTGCCATCGGCCGTCATGACTACTCCTCCGATCGAGCGGGTTTGTTGTGACGATATTCAATAGACGCGGTTGCTGTCAAACTGAAAGAGCGTTCTGGACGCTGCGAATCGACGCGCGAGCCCTGCCATTTTGCGCCTTTTCAGGTTTCCGATACGCCCACCGCGTTGACCGCGCAAGCCGACTTTGTTAGCGTCCGGCAGAGCAAGCCAGTAGGAGAAAGACGAATGCCGCGCAACAAACTGCAAATCGAGTTCGCCAGCAAGACACCCTTCGCCGGGGGCAAGTCCTTCGGCAACACCGGACCTTATGAACGTCTCCTGGGCATGGCATCCTTCGCCATCGATCCCGATGAAAAGGATTTGCCCTTTATCTGTGATCTGGAGTTTGCGCCGCGCAACCCGGAAGGCCTGGTGGAATTCAAGACCGTGCTCGACATCGTGAAGCCGGTGGATTTAGCCAAAGGCAACCGCAAGCTGCTCTTTGACTTTTCGAACCGCGGCGGTCGCGGCGCATTTACGCGCTTAAACGACGGCGGCGGCCCCGATCTGTCCAAGGAGTCCTACGCCGGCAACGGCTTTCTAAACCGTCAGGGCTTCACTGTCGTGACTGCCGGCTGGCAGGGGGACCTGGTCTACAACGGCAATAACGTCGTTGCATTTCTGCCGGAGGCGCGGCAAAACGGCCAGCCGCTCCGAGGCAAGGTGCGCCAGGAGTTCATTTCGGACAAGCCGGGCGTGCTGTCGATGCCGGTCAGCGGCAACGCCAACATTCAGTGTTATCCGGTCCTCAACCGGGCGACGGCGACCCTGACCGCGCGCGAGAAAGAAGCGGACCCGCGCGTGCCGGTGCCGGCGAGCGAGTGGGAATTGGCCAAAGCCAAAGAAAAGGACGGCAAGGTCGAGCTGACGCCTTCCAACGTCGATCTCTATGTCAAGGGCGGTTTCAGGACCGGCTGGATTTATGAATTGATCTACGAGACCGAGGGCTCGCGCGTGATGGGACTCGGGTTTCTCGGCCTGCGCGACTTGATATCGTTTTTGCGTTACGGCGCGGCCGATTCCGCCGGTTTGGCCAATCCGCTCGCTGGGTTTGTCGATAAGGTTTACGGCTACGGCGCGTCGCTGGCGGGAAGAGTGGCGCGCGAATTCATCTATGAAGGCTGGAACCGCGATGCTGAAGGGAGAAGGGTTTTCGATGCGGTGCAGACGCATACAGGGATCGGCCGCTTGTATTTCAATATGCGCTTCGCCCAGATCGGCCGCTATCCGCGCCAGCATGAAGAACACTCGTACCCGTCGGAGCGCTACCCGTTTAATTTTACGCCTGTTCCCGATCCTTTTACCGGCAAGGTCGACAGCGTGATGAAGCGCCCCGACAGCGATCCGCTGCTGGTGCACTGTCACACTTCAAGCGAGTATTGGGAACGGCACGGCTCGATGACTCACACCGATCCGCGCGACGGCAGCGACGTAGACACGCCGCCGAATGTGCGCATGTATATGCTGGCCGGCTCGCCCCACGCGGCGATTGCCGCCGATAATCCGCGTTGGGTCGGCCAGCTGCCGCCGAGCAATTTTTCACCGCAGCCGTTTTTGCGCGCCAGCTTTGTCTTGATGGATCGTTGGGCCAGTCAGGGCATCGCGCCGCCGCCGAGCCGGGTACCCCGGCGCGATGCCGGCCAACTGGTGGCGCCCGAAGAAGCGCTAAAAAGATTTCCCAGGATCCCGGGCGTAAACCTGCCCAAGACGCCGAGCCGCTTGCCGCTCTGGAACTATGGTCCTGATTTCGACGAGCGCGGCATCATGAGCATTTTTCCGCCCGAGGCGGTGCCAGGCAAGGAATACCCGATCCAGGTGCCGCAAGTTGACGAAGACGGCAATGACCTGGGCGGCGTGCGCTACCCCGACATGCAGGCGCCGATCGCGACCTACATCGGCTGGGCCCTGCGCAAAGCCGGCTTCGCGGAAGGCGAGCTGATGATGACGAATGGTTGCATCAAGGCGTTTGCGCGCACCAAGGCGGAACGCGAAAAGCTGGGCGATCCGCGTTTGTCCATCGAAGAACGTTACCCGAGCCATCAGGCGTACATCGATAAAGTAAAACGGGCTGTCGATGAGCTCGTCCGGGAAGGCTTTTTGCTGCCCGAAGACGGCGAGAGCTACGTCGAAGCGGCGCGCCGGAAAAATCCCCTCGACCCAAAGGTGACCATTGAGCCTTTGGTAACGGCCGGGAGGGAGGATTAGGACCCCGACGTTATTAAGGTTCGTAAGTTTATGGGTTGTGCGATATGGCAAGCTAAGGGGCGACTCGTTCCAAGCGCGGGCAATGATTTTCTGCCCTGGAGGCCGCCGCCCGAGCCACGCCGGTCGTGTTTATTTCGAGGTACGGGACCTGAGCGCGGCCTTTCGCTTCGGATGCCCCCGCTTTGCACGACTCGCCCCTTAGCTTGCGGAGGTATGTGGAGTTGTTCGATACGGCAAGCTAGGGCGACTCGTTCCAAGCGCGGGCAAGGATTTTCTGCCCTGGAGGCCGCTGCCCGAGCCACGCCGGTCGTGTTTATTTCGAGGTACGGGGTCTGAGCGCGACCTTTCGCTTCGGATGCGCGCGCGTTTCACGACTGCCCTTAGCGTTGTGAGGTTCACCAACCAATGAACTCCTTAGTTACTTTAACATCGGCGGATCGAGTTTTGGGACTGCTGACGATCGTGTTGATGATAGCCACGGGTGCCGCTTTTGCCGCGGAGTCGAAACCCGCCTGGCGCATCGAGTGGGAGAAGAGCGTTGCGGCGGCGGAGAAGGAAGGAGTCGTCAGTATTTACATCTTCGATGCCGGCCCGTTGACGGAAGACGCGGTGCAGGCGTTTGAGCGGGCTTACCCGAAGATCAAAGTCAGCCAGCTGCGCGGGCGCGGCAACGATCTCGGGCCGCGTCTGATCGCCGAACGGCGCGCCGGCAAACATATCGCGGACCTCTTCGCCGGCGGCAAGGGAACGGCCCTGACGACGCTCTACGCCGGCAAAGTTTTGGAGCCGATCAAACCGCTGCTGGTTCTGCCGGAGGTGTTGGACGAAACCAAGTGGTGGCGCGGCGCGCACAAATACGTCGATCCGGAGAATAAGTTCGTTTTCGCCTATATCGGCAACGCCGGAGGCGTGGAGATCAACTACAACACTAAACTGGTGAACCCGCGCGAGTTTGGTTCGTACTGGGATCTGGCGCAACCCAAGTGGAAAGGCAAGATCGTTGCTGCCGATCCGCGCATGCGCGGCATGGACAATCCGGTGCTGTTTTTTTATTACCACAAACAACTCGGCCCGGAATTTCTCAGGAAACTCTACGGCGAAATGGAAGTGGCGATCGCCCGGGACTACCGCCAGCCGGTGGACTGGCTCGCGGCGGGCAAGTTTGCGTTGTGCATCCCTTGTGTGTCGGACGAGATGGACCGGGCGATGGAACAAGGGCTGCCGGTCGGTCAGATCCTCAACTTGAAAGAGGGCGGCACCTTGAGTTCATCCGGCGGTACGCTGAGTCTGCTGCAAAACGCGCCCCATCCCAATGCGGCGAAGGTTTTCGTCAATTGGTTGTTGTCGCGTGACGGGCAGACGCAGGTGCAGAAAGGGCGCAAAGGACGGCCGCGCACCGGCTCGAATTCGCTCCGCGTTGATCTTCCCAAAAATGATCTGCCGGAGGAGATTCAGCGCAGGGACGGCATCGACTATTTCGATGCCGATGACGACAATCATGCCGACCGCCGCCCTGCGGACAAGCTGTTCAACGAAATTTTCGCCAAGTCGGCAAAATAACGGCTTTCGGATAGGAGAATCGCTAATGACAAGCAAACTGATCAACGGCTCGATGGCGACATTTGTCGCGGCGTGGTTACTAGTGTTCAGCCTGCAAAGCGCGGCCGGCCAAGAAGGCAACGTGAGAACGTTGAAACTTGGCGGCGGCAGTTTCACGACGTCAGCGGCGCAGGCGAACGGGATGTTCGCCAAATACGGGCTCAAGATCGAAATCCCGCGTTCGGCCTCGGGCGGCTCGGAGGAGGTGCGAAAATGGCTCGCATCCGGGGAGCTCGATCTCGCCGACTACGGCGTCGATAACGCCATCGCCATGGCCGAGAATGCCGGCGTCGACGTGATACTCGTCGCAGCCACCGATTACACGCCGACCGAGTTGATGGCGCAGCCGGAGATTAAATCCTTGGCGGACTTGCGCGGCAAAATCGTCATCGTCGATGCGCCGAATACCCAAAACGCCTTGGCGCTCAAAAAAATTCTCTCAAGCGCCGGTCTCAGTGCCGGAACCGATTACCAGATGAAGGAAGTCGGAGGCACATCGGCGCGCCTTGCGGCGATGCTCAAGCAAAAGGAATTTGCCGCGACGATGGCGGCGGGCCAGTCGGCGGCGCAGGCGCGCCAGAACGGATTGGTGAGCCTCGCGTCGACGGCGAATATCTTCGGTCCGACGCTGCGCTACGGAGTATTCACGCGCCGGCAGTGGGCGCGCGAAAATGGCGAGCTGCTGACACGCTACCTCGCTGCGCATATCGAGGCACAGCGCTGGCTGCTCGATAGCGCCAACAAGGAAAAAGTGATCGCCATGGTGATGCGGCAACGCAAGATGTCGCGCGACTTGGCAAGCGGCATTTACGAAATGGACATGGGACCCAACGGCCTGGCCAGAGACGCGGTCATCGATGTCGAACGTTTTCGCAATGTGCTCAGATTTCGCGCCGAAGTCGAAGGCAGCTGGGGCGGCAAGGCGCCGGCGCCGGAGCGTTACTATGACGCGACCTATCATGCTCAGGCATTGAAGATGGTGAATGCCGGAGCGGCGCGATAAAAAAAGTTACGAGTTACGAGTTTAGGGGTTCGAGTTTGGGGACAGCCCTCACGCCTCACTCTTAGGTCAAAGATTGCAGGAGAGCTAAACTGATGAATAGTGAGTTCGGCAGATCGTTGAGTATAGCAATTTTCGTGGCGCTGCTGATGGGCGTCGGTAACGCGCCGGCGCAGACGCCGTTCTACCAGGGTAAAACCATAACGGTGGTATCGGGAGTAGCGGCGGGAGGTTCCGGCGATATCCGCATCCGAGCGCTGCTGCCTTTTTGGCGCAAATATATTCCGGGCAACCCGGCGCTCGTCGTGGAAAACATGCCCGGCGCGGGCGGACGGAAAGCGGCCAATCACTTGTACGGCAACGTCAAGCCCGACGGCCTCACCGTCGGGGTGCTCGCCGCCACGGCAATCCCTCTCGAAGTGCTGAAGGAGAGCGGCGTGATGTTCGACAGCGCCAAATTCATTTACCTGGGCGCGACGGAACATGCGTTTCACATTACTTTTTTCACACGCAAAGAACGCGGGCTCAACAGCTTGGAGAAGTTGCGCGCCGCCAGCGGGGTGCGCGTCGGCGGCCTATCGGTAGGACATACGAACTATGTCGCGGCGCGGCTGTTCGCTTATCTCTTGGGTCTTCGCGATTCCAAATGGGTGACCGGCTTTAACGGCACGGCCGAGCTCGATGTCGCTCTCATGCGCGGTGAACTGGATGCGGCGGCCAACGGCGCCACCGCGATCTTTAGACGCAATCCGGAGTGGGTCGAGAAAGGCGGCATGGATTTTCATTCCATCATCGATATTCCCAAGGGTAACAAACATCAGCGCCTGGGCCACTTGCCCGAGATCGAGAGCTTTGCGCAATCGGCCCGCGAGGTGAAGCTGGTCACCACCTGGCGGACCTTTCGGCTGGTGGGCTCGCCCTATGTGGCGCTGCCAGGGACTCCCAAAGAGCGCGTGGATGCGCTCCAGGAGGCGATGCGCAAGGCGATGCAAGACGCGGAGTTTCACCGCGAATACAAGAAAATCGTCGGCGACGAGGTCGAGCCGGTGAGCGCCGAGGATCTCACCAAGGAGATCCGTAACATGCCGCGCGATCCCGAAGTGATCGATCTGCTCAAGGCGATCGCTGGCGGCGGTCCGCTGCCGGCGCGCTGATCCTCGCGCTTGCGCATTTCGGAGTGTCTGTCCGCCAATCACGCCACTGGTGGCTCGCGCCCGTCCACGGCGCCGCGAGCCGCCGAGAACCCTCAGGTTTCGTCGCAATCTCGGGAAGCTTCGCTAGGATGATTGGCAACGCTGCGAAACGGCTGACGCGCTTGTCCATCGGACCGACTTTCCATGGCTCATCATTCCAATATTTCACGGGCATGAGTCTTGATTCGCTATAAGGTAAAGGTTTACGCGGGGGATGCTGGAGATCGGGACGGCGACGCGGAAAGGAGAATCGAAACATGCTGCGGCAAGAAGCGAATCCTTACTCGGTCCGGCGCCGGCAACAGGAGATTCTGCGCGAAGCTCGGCGCATCGCGGTGGTCGGACTGCGGTCAGACCCCATTTACAAGAGCTATTCGCGCACACAGAAGCTGATCGAACACGGCTTGGAGATCGCGCCGGTGATCGCCAACTGCGAGAGCGTGCTGGGCCTAAAGCGTTACGGCCGATTGAGCGAGATCGACGGTCCGATTGACATCGTGCAATTCTATACCGATGGAAAGGCCGATATGGTTCAGACGGCGCGGGAAGCGGTTGAGAAGGAGGCCAAGGCGTTCTGGGTCGAAAATGGCGCGGCCTGTGAGGGCGCGCGGATAGTGCTCGAAGGCGCCGGAGTGGTCGTGATCGAATACCGCAGCCTGCTCGAAGAATATGAAATCATGCTCGCAGTCCGCCGCGAGATCAAAGCGGGTTTTAACGTCGAGCCGCTGCGCCGTGTCAGCGAGTGCATGACCCGCTATCCGGTGACCGTGACGCCCGCGGCAACGATTGCAAGCGCCTTCGAGAAAATGAAAAAGGGTCATTTCCGCCACCTCCCCGTGGTAGACGAAAACAATCACCTGCTCGGCATGTTTTCCGAAAGCGATCTCCGCCTCATGCATCCCAGCCCTTCTGCCGAACCGGACCGCAAGGCACTGGAGAGATTTGCCGCGACGCCGATGTCGGACGTAGCGCCTTCAATCCGGTTTCCGTTTTGCCGGACACGACTCTGGAGAACGCCGCCGATCTAATGCTGCGCTGGAACGTAGAAGCGCTGCCGGTGATTGCCGGCGACGATCATTTGGTCGGTATTATTACCACGGCAGATTTTTTGAAGGAGTTCATCGCCCGGCGCGAGCAGAAGCACGGTTAGCAACGAGCTCGACTGCTCGGAACGGTGCTCAATCTTTTCCTGCTCGGTTGACACGAATCGGCGCCGTCGATTACTGTCCAAAGAAAACACTCGTTAACGACTTCGTGTATGTGGACATACGATGCGGCACAGCTAAGGGACGACTCCTGCCAAGCGCGGGCCACGGTTCTCTGCCTTGTAGGCGTGCGCCCGAGCCGCTCCAGTGGCGCTTATTTTGACGTGCAAGGCCCTGAATCCCGCCCTTTACTTCGGATGCCGCGCGTTCCACGATTCGCGCCTTAGCCTTGATGTCCATTAACCATGAACTTATTAGTAAGCTTATTGGAGGGAACATGGTGCGCATCGGCCCCGGGTTGATTATTGCCGTTCTCTGCCTTTCGATGAGCATGGCCGCAAGGCCGGCGCTCGGGCAAGACAAGCCGCTCAAGAAAATCTACTGGGGGGTGTCAACGCTGTCGCCCACGTTGTGGATTCCATGGATCGCCAAGGAAGCGAAAATTTTCGAAAAGAACGGGCTCGACGTGGAACCGGTCTTGTTGCGCGGCTCCGGCCAAACTTCTCAAGCGATGTTGTCGGGCAGCTTGTTTGCCGCCTCGGTGGCGCTGCCGCAAGTCATGCTGGCAGTGCTCAACGGCGCCGATCTCGTAAACGTCGCGCACGGCATCGCCGTACAAGGAAGCCGCTTGATGGTAAAGCCGGAAATTCGCAAGGTCGACGATCTCAAAGGGAAAAAGATCGGCATCTCCAGCTTGGGATCGGCCGGCGATCTGCTATTCGGTTACGTTCTGCGCAAATACGGCATCGATACCAGCCGGGACGTCTACTGGCTTGCCGTGGGCAACACCAGCGAGCGTTTGCAAGCGCTCTTCAACGGTTCGGTGGATGCCGCCGATCTTTCTTATCCGGCCGATGCGCAGGCGGAGCGCAAGGGTTTTCGCCCGCTACTCGACGCCAAAAAAGAAATCGTCTATCCGACCGCCTCCGTGGTGACGCGGCGGAAAACGATCCGCGAAGAGCGCGACACGGTGGCCCGCTACGTACGCTCATTCGTCGAGGGGATCGCCTTTCTCAAGCAAAACAAAGAAGCGAGCAAACAAGTACTGTCGAAATATCTCCGCACCCATGATCCGGAATATCTGGAAGGCGCGTACGTCATTCACCGGCAGGATTTCATCTCGGCCCCGTATCCGATCACCAAGGGGCTCGACGCGATTTACGACATCGTCGCCCATCGGCGCGCGGATATCCGCGGCCATAAGGCGGAGGAGTTTGTCGATACGAGCTTCGTTGCCGAGCTGGACAAGAGCGGGTTTATCAAGAAGCTTTACGAGGGAAGGTAAGTCAGAGCCCCGCGACAGGCGACCTTTAGTTGCTACTCGGAAAAATTCAAATTTGGCTCTAAGTCGATCAACGCCGTAAATCCGGTGTCCCGAGTAGCGCCCTGCGCGCAGCGAGGGATTCTTCTCACGCCCGTTTGCGACCGGTTTCGCGCAGGAGTTTTTCCCACCGTTCTAGTTCTTTCTCGTATTTCTCCAGCGACATCTCGTGTTCCGGGCGCCATCGTTTGAAGCCATAATTTTTGGCTGCATTGCCATAGTGATATTTTTCCAATAACCCCTGGCCTTCCGGTCCGAGCAGATAGTCGGCGAATAACAGCGCGGCATGAGGATGGGGCGGTTGCACGGCGATGGCGGCGCCGCCGACGTTGGTCGGGACAATTTCCATCGGCACCCATTCCACCGGCGAACCTTTGCCTTGAGCGACGATGACGTGATTGCGAAAGATCGCGGCGCCGGCGAGCACTTCACCGGAGCCGATCAATTCCAGCAGCGCCGGGGGAATGATCGTATGCAGGCTGATTTCCTGGGTGCGCAATTTTTTGACCAATTCCGGTCCATGGGTCTTCAGCATCGCGCCGATGGATTTGCTGCTGGTATCATCGACGGTCAGTCCCAACCTTCCTTTCAGCGCCGGATGCAGCAAACCCTGATAGTTTTTCGGGATCGCTTCCTTAGGCATCAAGTTGCGGTTGTAAGCGAAGCCGATGTAGGACTCGCGCGCGGTGGCCCAAAAATACAGGCCGCGCTCGGCCGCTTGCTTGGCGTCTTTGGGATAAGCGGCGAAATGGGGTGAATGGTAGGGACGCAGCAGAAAGGCGCTGCGCTGAAACATCAAGTTGGTTGGGCTCGGTGGTCTCGATGGTGTCGACGATCTGGCGTTTCGCCTTCGCTTCTTCGACCATGCGCTGAGTGATTTCCGAGCCGTTGGAGCGGTAAGCCTCCACTCTGACTCCCGGGTACTTCGCTTCGAACGCCTTGATCATCGCCTTGTAAGAGTCGCCGGCAAGCGAAGTATACCAAGTCAATTTACCTTCGCTTTTCGCTCCCGCGTAGAGTACTTGCTCGCGGTCCTTGCCGTCGTAAGTGACCAACTCGGCGATTGTCATCGGCTTGCGCGCCTGGGCTGTTAACGTTGCGGGGGAGAGCGCTATTAAAATCCAAATGACCCAGACAGTTTTCATGGTGTTATTCCTGCGATTCTTTCCGTCGCTGCATTACGGCAATTCTTTTGCTCGGATAACACGGCACCATGAACATAGTCAATCGAGGCGCAGTTTTTTGGCTTGAAAGAGGGATGATTCTGCAACCCGAACGGGGGACTTGTGGCCGGCGGCCGTAGTTGTTATCGATTTGCTCCGGCAATTGGTGCAATCAAAATTATGAGGAGGGGATTATGAAAAATGTTTTCATTGCGGTTTTTGCCTCGCTGTTGCTCACTTTGCCGCTCAGTACGGTGAGCGGCGACAACGACAAGCTGCATAAGGACCATAAGTTCTTCTCTCGGCTGTCCGGTTATAACGAGGTCCACTTCATTGCCGGAGACACGACGGCTACGCCTATTGTACCCCCCGCGTTGCGCGGGGCTATCTCGACCAAGGCCAGTGGAGCCTTTGAAGCGATACTCAATAGAAACGAGGATATTATTGATTATGTGCTTAGCTACAAGGACTTGGAAGGAACGGTGACCCAAGCGCACATACATTTTGGTCAACGCCACACGGTCGGTGGCATCGTAGTCTGGCTTTGCCAGACGTCAACGAATCCCGCTCCCGTGGCGGTAAGGTCACTGACCCCCGCTTGTCCCACGCCCGACGGAACTGTCAAGGGAACCATCACGGCTGCCCAGGTTCTTGCCCAGCCTGCGCAAGGATTTGCTGTCGCCGGTGAGTTTGAGGAACTCGTTCGTGCGCTTCGCGCGGGGGCGGCTTACGCAAACGTTCACACCTCACTGCACGGCCCTGGCGAGATCCGTGGTCAGATCGAATCTGCGCATAACCACTAAAGCACCGAAGGGAGAGGCTCTCGAGGCAGCGCCTGGAGAGCCTCTCTCTGTGTTTAGAGCCGATTGATGCCGGAAGCGGCGGATTATTTATTCGCCTCTTCGATAAACTTGCGCAGAAAGGCGACTATTTCGGGGGAGGTGTTGGAGGCGCGGTGGAATAGTCGTTCGCCGGCTTCGCCCACTTCGAAGCGGGGCTGGAAGCGCATCGTGGCGATGGCGTCCTGGAGAAAATCCTGGTCGCGCGACAAGCCGTCGAACGCTTTGCGCAAAATTGCAATCGTTTCCGGCGGCGCTTTGGGCGGCATCAGAAACATGCGCGTCATGTTGGTGCTCGACATGTTGGCCGCTTTAAGAGCCTCGTATTTTATCCCCGACGGCGGCTTGCCAAAGACCTCCTTGTAGAAATAGCTGAACGGCAAAAGTTCCGGTACATCGCGGCTGACCAAGATCTCGCCGCTCGGAGCGACCAGGTCCGTGGATCGGCACGACCATGCCGGTCTTCACCATCTGCGGTTCGACTTGGGTGCGATAACTGGGCAGTGTCTCGTCGTGATACTGCGCTTCATTGCGCTGCACCGCCAAGCGCGCATCGGAACTGTTGTTGTAACCGGTGACGTAATCGTATTTGAGTCCGAGGAGATCGAAGGAAAGCCGAAAACGAACGTCTTTGGAACTGCTTATCCCGAGTCCGGCGGCGCGAAATTTTTGCGCCTTGACGAAGTCAGCGGGTTTCTTGATGCCCGGCGGCACATCGGCGCGAATGTAGGAGACCGTAACGCCGTGCACCCCGGTAATAAAACCGAACTTACTCATGTCGACGCGCAAGGCCGGGTCTTTGATCTGCTGTTGAAACAAACTGCCGGTAAAATAGGCGGCGGTAAAGCCGTCCGGCTTAGCCACCTCACCAATATAATTCGCGGCGATGAGCCCGCCGCCGCCGCCCATGTTTTGCACCGTGACCGAGGGCTGCCCCGGGATGTGGCGCGGCAAGTGTTTGGCGAAAATCCGGCTTTCGATATCGGTGGGCCCCCCGGCGGCGAAATTGATCACGATATTAAGCGTCTTGCCTTGATAGAAAGGAGCTTTCTCACCGGCAAGCGCGATCGCTGCCGTTAACGGGAGAATCAAGAGCGCCGCCGAGATGGGTCCGATGAGTGGTTTAGGTCTCATAAGCTTACCCCTTTCTTCCGCTGAGTTCGTTACGGGTCTGGCGTTTGTCTTTCGGTTCTTATGAAAATAGTTTTTACTTCGTTTCGGTCAACAACGCGTACAGCAAATCCCAAAGGGGATGAACGGGGGGATTTTCATGCGCTGTGTTGTGTCGAGACGCGGACCCGAAACTCGAATCGTTTTTTACGCCCTTGGATACAACGCATCCATCATCAAGCGCTTATGATGCCCGGGCGTGCCCAGGTATTGATAAAGGGTGTGCGCGAGCACGCTATGAGCCATCATCGGATGACTGTAATCCGTTCCCGGTCCCGCCCATACCATATGTGCGTAATTGGTGCCGTGATAATAGCCATCGCTGGCGGTCGCCTTGGCCTCGTGCGCTGCAGCGCGGCCATCCATGCCGCTGTCAATGCGCCAGATCGCTTCATACGTTGCCCAGCGCGCCATGTCCATACAAATCGAAATATCGACGCAGTGATCTTGCACGCGCTGAAAGCGGCCGATCGGTTGGCCGAAAACCACGCGGGTCCGGGTGTACTCGCAGGTGATATCGAACACCTCTTGGAGCGCGCCGATCTGGTAAGCCGCCAGGACCGGCAGCGCCTTCGTCAACGCGGCCTCGAACGTCGGCCAGCTCGCGCCGCTGGTGCCGAGCAGGTTGGCTGATGAGACCGCGACATTGTCGAAGCGGACTTCGGCGACCGATACGAGAAAGCCCGTGTGGGGCGTGACAGTGATGCCCGGGCTTTTCGCATCGACCAACAAGAAGACTACTTTGCCTTCCTCGGTGCGCGCGGCGCAGAGGAAGTCGGTGGCTCCGAGCGCGTCGAAGACAAAGGGTTTGGAGCAGTTCAAGATGTAACCTGCGGCAGTTTTGATGAGGCGCGCTTCCACCGCTTCAGGACCCCAATACGCCGCCTTGTCGGTAACCGCGGGCACGACGATCATCTCCCCTTTGCAAAGGCGCGGCAGCAGCGCTTTTCTCTGCTGCTCGGTGCCTGCTTCGAAAATCATCTGCGCGCTCAAAACGCCAGAGGTGAAAAGCGGACCCGGCACCGGACCATGGCCGAGCGCTTCGAAAACCACGGCGCAGTCCATCGTCGAAACACCGGCGCCGCCGAGATCCTCCGGCAACATCATGCCAAGCCATCCGAGCTCGGCAGCCTTTTTGACGATCTCGGGACGAAACACCGCCTTATCCTTATACCACTGGGTCATCCGATGCGCCGGCACTTCGGCCTTGACGAAATCTGAGGCGACCTTTTGCAGCATCTCCTGGTCCTCGGTCAGCGATAAATCCATAAATTTTCCTCGTTCTACTCGTCTTAAGGTTTACACGTGAGTCATGTTATGGGTTACGCGTTACGGGTTTCGAGCTGTCGGACCGAACCCGGAACTCCAAACCCGAAACACGAAACGGGTTTTTCGTCAATCCGTTTCCGGCGCCTTCTCCGTGGTCGGCCGGCCGAGACCGAGCCGCCGGGCGAAGATCACGCGGTCGGTATCGAGGGTGCCGCCGCCGTGGAGCTGTCCGGGTCCGGTGCGCACGGCGTACTCGAAATCGACCACTTCGTGCACCGACAAATTTTGCACCAGCGCATCGGCGCCCATGATCGCCTGCAGGCGCTCACCGTTGCGCAGCCGCATCATGCGCTGATAATAACGCTGCTGCGGACCGCCGTACGGATGCGGCTTTTTAGCGAAGCGCCGCCAGTAGATCAACTGGTTGAAGCGCCTGAGCGTATTCAGTTCGATCATCATATCGGCGAGCAGATCGCGCGTGCGCGGATCCTCGATGATCGGTTTGCCGTTCACGTGGGTATTGCGGCAGTACTCGACCACGCGCTCAAACAGCGGGTCGGCGGCGATCCGGCCGTCGCCGCCATGTTCGAGCTCCATGTGCGTGCTGGCGACCTTCCAGCCGTTGTTCTCGCCGCCGATCAAGTATTTCGCCGGCACGCGCACATTGTCGAAAAAGACCGCGTTCTTGATGCCCATCATCAAGTTCATGTGCTGAATGGTAATGCCCGGTAGATTGGCCGGAATGTGCAGCCAGGCGAGGTTTTCGTGCCGCTTGCCCTGCGGATTCGTGCACACCAGAGTCCAGAGATAATCCGGCGGCAAGTGATGGCCGACCATGACCTTTTGGCCATTGACGACATAGTGATCGCCGTCGCGGATCGCTTTGGTCTGGCAGTTGGCGATATCGCTACCCCCGTGCGGCTCGGTGAGCACCTGCCAGACGCAGATCTGGGCGCGGGTGATCGCCGGGAGGAATTCCGCTTTCTGCTCCTCGGTGCCCCAGCGGATCAACACCGGCGCAACGATGCGGGCGAGAGTGTAGAACACATGGGAGAGATTCAAGCCATATTTGAACAGTTCGGTTTCAAGCACGATCTGGTGGTCGACGGTCAGCTCCGCGCCGCCGTACCGCTTCGGGTAAGTGGGGAAAAGCCAACCCTTGGCGCCGAGCTTTTCGGCAAGCCCGCGGCGAAACGCGTATTCTTCGGCATCCTCGCGCGTCGACCAGGATGCGGACCAGCGCAAGTGCTCGTGGCCTTTGAACTGCTCGGCGAGCCAGGCGCCGACTTCTTTTCTAAACCCCACGACATGCGCCGGGTCTGCGCTGACGGTGAAATCCATTGTTCGCTCCTTTCAGTCGTTGACAGTTCGAGTTCCGCGTCTCGGGTTTTCGAGTTGGGAGAACGCGCCACACGCACGCTAAACCCGGAACTAACTTTATATCACTCCGCTCTGCCGCAATTCCCTCAGCGCATCTCGACTATAGCCGAGCTTGCTCAAGACTTCGTCGGTGTGCTCGCCGAGCAGCGGCGCGGCACGAAAGAATTTCGCCGGCGTGCCGGACAGGTTGATCGGACTGCCGACCAGACGGCTCAGCCCCATCTTCGGGTGCTCGATTTGTTTCGGTATGCCCAAATGTTGGATCTGCGGATCGTCAAACACTTCCTGAATCGTATTGATCGGAGCATTGGGAATACCGTTGGCGTCGAGACGGGAGAGCCAGTAATCGCGGGGTTTCGCGGCAAAAGCTCGGCGCAGGATGGCAACGATTTCACTGTGCCTGTCGCTGCGTTGTTTGCGCGTGGCGAAACGCGGATCGCCCAGAAGATCGTCCAGCTCGGCGGCACGGAGCAATCCCTCCCACGCCCGGTCATGTCCGGAGAGATGGACCATAAAGGGCTTCTTATCACAATCGAGCAGGCTGTAAATTCTTCCCTTGGGAAAATTTTCCCGCGAAACCGCCTCGCCACCGTTGAGATAATCGGCGACATGGGATTCGACGAAGGCGACGGCGACCTGCAACAGCGACACGTCGATGAACTGCCCGCGGCCGGTTTTGCCGCGGGCGATCAGCGCCGCCATGATGCCGTGCGCCGCGAAAATGCCCGCGCTATGGTCGACGAAGGAGACTCCCGCGACTTTGGGGTCATTTAAGTCGGTGACCAGGCTCATCATGCCGCTCAGCGCCTGGCCGATGGTATCGAAGCCGGGCTTGTCGCGGTAGGGGCCGCTCTGGCCGTAGCCGGAGATCGAGCAGTGAATCAGGCCGGGATGGAGCTTTTCCAACTCCTCATAGTCCAGGCCCATTTGCCGGCGCGTCGGCGGACGGAAATTTTCCAAGAAAACGTCGGCGCCTTCGAGAAGCTTAAGCAAAATCTCGCGGCCTTGCCTCTCGCGCAGGTCGAGCGTGACGCTCTTCTTGTTGCGGTTGAGCGCGCGGAAGCTCGGGCTGTAGCCCTCGTATCGCGGGTTTCGGCCACGGTGGGTATCGCCGCCATTGGGCAGTTCGACTTTAATCACTTCGCATCCGAGATCGCCCAGCAAACTGCTGGCATAGGGGCCGGCGACGTGGCCGCTGACGTCGATGCAGGTGATACCCTCGAGAGCTCCGGAAATCATGCGATGCCAAACCGCAAGTGTCAGCAATCAATTACCGCAATCAAAACCGCTTTTCCACCGCTGCATGGTTTCGACTTGACTGTTTCATAGGGCGAGCGTTATAGGTGCCAAGTTAAATTTGATCGGTGCAGCACACCGACATGTTCGGAGGAAGATTAGATGGAATGGAATGAAGCGCTTCCCCTGCTGCGGGACAATCACACCGGCGTGGCGATCTCTGTGACCCCCAAAGGCCGGGCTCAGGCGACGGTAGTGTCGACCGCGGTGCTCGACGGCAAAGTCGGATTTGCTTCGCGCGGCCACACGGTAAAAGTCAAAAACATGCTACGGACCGGCCGCGCGACCGTCACGGTAATCAAGCTGGATACTCGGCGCTACGTCACCGTCGAGGGTGCCGCGTCGATCGAGCCGTGGCAAGACACCCCGGCGCACCTCAAGCGTCTGAAAGAACTCTATACTGCCATGGGGCGCGCTCCCAAGGGCACGGATGAGGAGTTTGCCAAGCAGATGCGCAGCGAAGAGCGTAACATCGTTCTGGTCACTCCAGAGCGGATCTACGGCAGCCTCCGATCGGGCGGTTAGTTTGTGCCGCGACGTTCGGCTCGAATATTCCTCGTGCCAAGGACACCAAGCTCGCGAACTTTGGAATCAATAGCTTCGCGTCCTTGACGTTGTTTGCGCGAGGTATTCCGATTTCGACTAACTGTGCCGCATTAAAAAGTCGCCGGAAAATTTTGTCTGCTCGATTTCAGGCAGCGGATGGTAACGCGCGGCTTGGATATCGCGAAACAACCGCTCCAGGCCGAAGGCGCGGAAGAACCCTTCGCCGCCGACGATTTCCATCGCCTTCGTGACGACCCGGATCGCCGCGTTGGCGACGTTGGTCTTGCGCGTCAGAATGTCATGGCCGTTCTGGTCGATGGGCTCAAAATCGTAATCGTCGGTGATTCGCAACATGTCGTTCAACTGAACTTCCGCAGCGACCAGGTCGTTGTTCATTTCGCCTATCAGATAGGGCACGTGGGGCTTGAGATTTTTTTTCCCGCGCATGTGGGCGATGGTCATCTGCGCGGCCTTTTGCGCGACACCCACGTAGACCGACATGATCAGCGGCATCGCCACGGTCAAGACCACGTTCCAAACCGGATGATAGAGACCGCGCGGCCGTCTCAGGACAATCGCGGTATCGGGCACGAAGACGTTTGCCAGCTTTACGGTATGGGAAGCGGTGCCGCGCATGCCGAGGGCGCGCCAGTCGTTCAGTACCGTCACTTCCGGGGCGTTCATCGGCACTGGAAAATGCAGCACCTCTTCTCTCCCCTCCGGATTCACGAACGGCGCGCTGGTAACCAGAATGTCGCCGACCGCCGATTGGCTAGCGAAGTGTTTCTGAGCGCTCACCCGGTAGCCGCCGTCGGTTTGGGTCATCGACCCATTGGACTCCAGCCAATCGCCGGCGCCGGTGCTGACGAGCACGAGCTGTTTTTCGGCGACGGCCTTGAGCAAGGGTTCCCCGCCTTGGCCGTGCCGATGGCGCCAAACGGTGGCGGCGATGAGATGCTGGTGCATCGACAACGCCAGAGCCGTGGAGCCGCAGTATTGGGCGAGCGTGCGCAGCATGTCCGCGATTTCCCGGTATCGGGCGCCGCCGCCGCCGAGTTCCTGCGGAATTGCCGCCGAGAAAACGCGCTGCTCTTTGAGCGCCGCGTAGTTGGGGCTGACAAAGGTGTCACCCTCGTCGTGCGCCTCCGTGTGGCGCGCAAACTCCGCGCCGAGACGATGCATGACCTCGATCCAATGGGACCCGTGTGATGGATTCATGATTACCTCCGTGGGACGACAAATTTTCTAAGGCCGAAGATACTACGGCGCGTGAGATGAATCCTTGGCCGGAGAGGCCAGATTTTTGACTGAGAGGCTCTTTTTGTTAGAGCTCGCCGCCGGTGGTGATTTCCTTACGATACTGTGCGGGGGAAATACCGAATTTATCTTTGAAGGCGCGGCTGAAATGGGACAGGTCTTCGAAGCCGCAGTCGAAGGCGACTTCGGAAACGTTGAGTCCGGGATTTTTGAGCAGCACGGCGGCGTAGTCGAGCCGCTTTTGCATCAGCCACTTGCCCGGCGACTGGTGATAATACTTGCGGAAGTCGCGTTTGAAGGTGGACAAACTGCGGTGGGATAATCTTGCGAAATCCGCGAGCGTGAGATTGTAACAAAAATTCGCCTCCATGATCTGTGACAACGACGGCGCATCGCTTTTGAGCAGCGATTGAAAGTAGGCGGACAGCTCGGCATTGTTGCCGCCCAACAATATGCTCGCGATCAATTCCTTGAGTTTCAGCGTCAGCAAGGTGTCGGCGGGCTTTGCCGGACCGGTAAAATAGGCCAGCATGGATTGAAAATAGGCTGCCAAAGTGACGTCGCCATTGACGGGAATCACGCCTTTGCGCAGCGACTCGCCCTGAGGGGCCAAATGGCCGGCGACCTCCTTGACCACATCGCGGATAAAATTGTCTGAAACGAAAAAAACCATGACGCAGAAATCTTCGCGGAAATCTTGATAGACGATGGCGGCCCCTTTCTTGAAAAACAACGTCTGGCCTCTTTCCGCGACCCAGGTTCCGTCCGTGGTGCGCCAGGTTTTTCGGCCGCTCAAAACATGAACGAAATAATCCATCGGCGTCCATACCCCCGCCGCGTCGTGCTCGATCGGGCATTTGTACTCGACGAACAGCAGATCCCCAACGGTGAATTTGTTGAAATGGAGGCTCTCACGAATCGTGTCGTACGTATTCAACATGGGAAACATAGGCTAGCACCTCTGCGGAAGCGCGGTGCGCGTTTATATTCCTATTTTGTAGCGTGCTTGCCAAGCCGGCGGCTGGGAGGCCCGGCCGTGTGCTTCAACCCGAAATGCGCACGTGCAGCCGCAGATAGAAGTTGTGGATGCCCAATCCGTCGATAGGGACTTCGATCACGGTGTGGTCGTGAGACATTGGAGGTATGCGGATCTGAACCGTCACCTCTCGAGCGGTCCGGCCTTGGCCATCGCAAGCGATACACGGAAAGAGCCAATCTCGTCCTGAACCGTCACAGAGGGCACAGGGCCCAAAAACCGGCACGCCGATCGGTACGACAACTCCTTGGGCAGCTTCGAAAGGTGATACCGCGATTTCTATGTTGAGGCCTTGGATGCGTTCTCCCTTGGGCACATTGAGGCCGGTAAAATTTCTTAACATGCGATCGAAAAGGGCATCCAGAGACGGCCGGACCGTCTGGAAATCGCGCGAGATTGACATGGGGTCGGGAATCAGAGGCTCAGGCCGCGCTAAACCTTCTTGGCGCCGCAGGGATTGATCGTAGCTGCGACGCTGCTCAGGGTCGGCAAGAGTCTTGTAGGCTTGAGTGATTTCTTGAAAAGTCTCGGTCTGTTCCGGACCACCCAGATCAGGGTGATGCAATTTCGCCAATCTGCGGAATGCGTCATGGATACCGGCAGAGCTCTCTGAGCGGGGAACACCTAAGATGATGTAGTAATCCTTTTTGACCATTGGAGCATGCCCTCCTGACCGCCCCAACTGCGACTTGAATGGGCATCGCCGCCGAAAACTACAACAAGCGAAAAATTAATTCCGCATTGCATTCTGTCAAGCCCCCACCCGCAGGGCTATCGTAAAGGGCGCTGCGAAAAAGGCCCGTCGCTAGCTAGTCGATCGCCGAGACTTAGAACCTTCGAGAATTCCAAGCGAGCCGATAGAGCCGATCAATCTTCGGGTCGTCGCCGTTTATGTGCCAACGGTACCGAGTCGATCGGTCGGCAAGCATTGCTTAGGGATAGGAGCTCGCGTCTGGGCGGGAGAGACGCGGTCATTTTCCCCGAATGAAGATTGAACAAGAGAGGACTGGGAGCGATTTTTTGCGACGGCAATGCCGTGCCGAGCCTGGACGCCAAAATCTTCTTATACCTCTTTCGGAGGTTGTGTTACGCTATGAAATCATGCGCTTGCGGACAGTCCATTGGCTGAGGGCCGCCGAGTTCGTCTTGCGGCACGCCGGGTTTTACTCCACCGTGCTTTTCGCGGGCGCTCTATCGCTAGTTACTCCTGGCGAAGCCCGAGCTGCTCGGCCCGAGCAGACCGCGAGCGAGTTTGTAAAGCAGATTCAGGAGGGCGCAATCGACAAAGCGAAGCGATTACTTGAAAATTCCGGCTACCGTTACCGTCATCCCGGCGGAGACGATATTTACTTTGCGTACGAAACTGGCTACGACCCCAATTTCGCGTTCTTGATCGGCAAACCGTTTATCATCGGGACCGCGGCGGTGCGAGAGCAGCGCTCGGACTGGTACTTGATCGATGGCACAATTTACGCCGACGTGATGCTGCCGCTGCGGTTTGAGTCCTATAGGCCGTGGGTTCTGCCCGCGCCGATGGCCTTCGGGAGGCGCATGGAATTCATCGACTTTGTAAACTATGCCGCGGCGCCAGCGCCACACGTGGAGCATTTGTCTCTGCGAATTCGCCCTTCCCTCGAGCCGGGCTTGATTAAGGAGCCGAAGCCTAGGTTCAGCGCGCCGCCGCCGCCGGTAGCGCCGAGCGGTACGCGGGCAGTAATGCCGCAGGTTGATACCTATGGTTCTCTGCTCGGCTCCCTGCCGGTCGATCCCGCTCCTGTCGTGCTTCCCTCAGGGGAACGCCTGACCGCCGCCCAGATGAGCCGATTTCTGCCGCGACTTAGCGGTATCACTTTAACTATTTCCCTCATACGATGGGGAAGGCTATCCTCTTGGCGCGTAGTGCGATGGAATTTTGACGGCGCTACCGTCATCACCGAAAAAGGCGAGATATCGATGGGTTCGGGGCCGAGCAAACGAAAACGATAACGATGAGGTCCTTAAGCCGATGGCTGTTGGTTTTTATAATGGGCATGAGTCGCGGCGCCAGCGGCGGCGAAATTCACGACGCCGTCGTTCAAGGTAATTTCGAGGGGGTGCGCGCGCTACTCGATGCAAACGCTGAACTGGTTTCCGCTGAAGGTCAGAATTCTCTCACCCCTCTGCATTTCGCCTGCATGCATCGGCATGAAGACATTGCGCTGCTCTTAATCACGCGGGGCGCGGATCCGCGCAAATCTTCCGGTACCGGTGACACACCGCTCCATCTATGCGCCTCCTATCGTCAACTGCGGGTCGTCGAGCTGTTGCTGCGGCGAGGCGCCGACGTGCGGGCGCGAAACTCCCATGACGCCACGCCGCTTCACTACGCGCTCTACAGCGGTGAAGCCACAATTGTTCGCGCCCTCCTCGCTGCCGGCGCTGATCCGTTGGCGCGAACTCGTCAGGGCAGTACCCCTCTGCATGAGGCGGCGCGGACTCGAGTCGTGTCTACGGCTGAGCTGTTGCTCGCACACAGAGTGGCCGTCGATACAGTCGACGATTACGGCGCTACACCGCTTATGCGGGCGCTTGATCCGGGGATCTCACGGCCTCCGGAACCGATGCTCTCGTTATTGCTCGACCGAGGCGCTCGTGTCGATAACCGGGACAAACAAGGTTTCACCCCGCTCCAGATTGCGCTCAAGAACGGGCTTGTATCGGCCGCTGAGTTTTTGGTTTCACGCGGCGCGGACATCAGCGTGCGCGATGCGCGCGGACGCACCGTTCTGCACACTGCGGTCATTGGCCGTCTGCGGGATTTTATACGGCTGTTATTGAAGCGTGGCGCTGATCCGAACGCGGCTGACGGCGAAGGGCTGACATCCTTGCACTACGCATCTTGGGACGGCAACGCTGAGCTGACTCGAGTGCTTCTCGGCGCCGGCGCCCTCGCGAATGCACGCGATGCAAGAGGGTTTACGCCGCTTTGGTACGCAGTGCGGCTGAGTCGCGGGCCCGTTGAGTCTGAGCTCCGCAAGGCGGGCGGAGCGGAGTGATTGGCCGCGCGAACGACGATGCCGAGGTGTCGACGGACTCGAAAGCGCCTAAGGACTAGGGCGGCAGATCGGCGACGGGAGTGCCGGCGTCGATGGCTCTGCACTTGGCTTCTTCGGCGGCATGTTTTTGCCGCGCGAGCGCCAGTACCTCGGCGGCGCGATGGCGCGGGATGAAGCATACGCCGGTATCGTCCGCGAGCACGATGTCGCCGGGCGCAACGCGCACCCCGCCGATGACGATCTCGCCATTAACCTCGACCGTCTCGATGCGCCATTTGCCGGTCACCGGAGTGAACTCGGCGGCCCATATCGGATAGCCGACGCGGCGCGAGTGGGCAAGGTCGCGGACGCCGCCGAATACCACCGCCCCCGCTTCGCCCTGGCGCTTGCCGGTCTGCGCCGAGATGCCGCCCATGTTCGATATCCCTGAGACGCCGTCGATCACCACGACGTCGCCGGGCAGAGCGAGATTATGCGCTTCGAACTCGGCCATTTTGTTGATGTGCCGCCGCGCGGCTTCATACGGGTGCTCGCGCTGGAGGATGTTGCGCACGGTGAGAGCGGGGCCGACGAGCGTCTGGCCGGCGATCGTCGGTTTGAGAACCGAGGCGCCGATGACGCCGGTGATGCCGAGTTCGTCCATCACGTCCGAGACAATGCCGCTGGCATCGCCGAGGGCGCGGAAGCCTTCAATAACACCCTCCGGCGGCCGCGGTATCTCGATCAGCCGAATCCGCTCGCGGGCGATCTTGCCGGTCAGTTTTCGTTCAGCCACCAGGGTCTCCGCAAGCACACGTTCCAATCCGATCGCCCGGTTCGAATCCCATTGCGTAGCTAGAAAAGCGCTCAATAACTTGAACGGCTGTGGCTAATCTTTCGGTGCCACGCCGCCCGCCTTGATCTCTTGGCCTTCGGGACCGAAGCGGGAATTGGCATAGGTTTCAGCCCTCGTGCCGAGGAAAACGTAGCCGGTATGGCCCGGCGCTTCTTGCTGGTAATATTGCCCTTTGGGGATGACCAGCAACACGCCCGGTGTAATCGATTGGCGCGTACCGTCCGGGAAATTGATGTAGCACTCGCCTTCCAGACCATAGAAGGCCTGATCCGCCGTGTGCCTGTGCATCGGTCCCTTGTCGCCGGCGACGCTGTGATGAATCCAAACGTGATAATGATCGGAGTTGAAGAGCAGTCGTTCATGCTTGCCGGCTCCCGCCCCTTTCATCGCCGGATGCTGATTAACGTCGATGCGCTTAACGGGCATAAACACCTCCACCATCGATAGTAAGATTTCTACTCAAGTGGGCGATCTCTTTTCGCGCCGTTATCCCCTGTGGAGTCTCACCGATACTCTAGAACGAAATAATCTGTCAACCAGAGCCGATCAGTCAGCCGATCCGTCCTTGTAACCGTTCGGTCCGGTCGGGCTCGCTGGGGGGCGGTGCCAAAAAAACGCTGCCACTCCAAACTGCGATCGTCTAAAATGGCATGTATTCAAGGCCAGCAGAAACCATCGGAGCGGTTGCTTGATCACATAGGACGACGTTGGGATGACAAGAACTCTGCGCCTCGGCGCGGCGGCCCTCATGGGCGCGCTTTTCTGCGCCGCCTATTTCTATTTTTTCGAACCCCGGCAACTGTACGCGAGCTATCGCTGTCTGACCGCGGCGCGCCCCTGGTATGCATGCTTTTTTGCCCATGAATACCCATTTCGCACCGATCTTTTCGGAATGATTTACGAAGGGAGCGTCGGCAAAGGCGATGTCGTCGATGAAATGATTCTGGCGCAAGGCTCCTATGAGACGCACATCCTGTTTTTTCTCCGCGATTCCATGGCAAAGCTAAATCCTCGTGAGGGCGTTTTTCTCGACGTCGGGGCGAACTCCGGTCAGCATTCGATGTTCATGTCGCGGTACGCCAAGGCGGTGCATGCATTTGAACCTTTTCCGCCGGTGCTGGCCCGGTTTCGCCGCATGCTCGAGATCAACAGGATCGCCAACGTGACGATCCATCCCGTTGGCTTGGGCCGCGAAGCGGCGCGCTTGCCGTTCAATGAACGGGACCTTTCTTTTGCCGCGCAAGCGGGCCAAGAATCGGGTGCGAGCCTGGAGCTCGAAATTGTGCCTGGTGACGCCGCGCTGAAAAAGGCCGGCGTGAGCCGTGTCGATCTGATCAAAATGGACATTGAGGGATTCGAGAAGCCGGCGTTGCTTGGTCTTGCGGAGACGTTGCGGCGCGATCGACCCGTGGTTGTATTCGAATTGAGAATCGAACTGGGACGGCCGGAGCTGTTTTCCAGTCCGGCCGATATTCGTCACACGTTTCCAAGCGATTATGATTTCCTCGTTTTCAGCGGGTGGGATTTTTACACCGGCTTCTACGAGCTCGCGGATTTGCTCAGAATGGCGCGCTTTGACGCGAGTACAATGTACAATGCCGTGGCCTATCCCAAAGAAAAGAAAAGCCTGATTGCGTTAACGCCTGCAGTGCCGAAACCCAGCAAGATCAAATAAGTTTCTGCCCAATCATGCCGGGCGTCAGCTCGGTTGTCCGCAAGCTGTACGTCGCCGTCCCCTCCAGCGCCCATTCGAAACGAGCTTATCCAAGCAAATGCGCTTGGTACAATCGTCTTAGGCCCGAAAGTCAGATTAATCCGAAGGCGGGAGGCATGATCGAAGATCTTTGGTACAAGAACACGGTCATTTACAGCTTAGACCTCGAGACGTTCATGGACTCGAACGGCGACGGGGTGGGAGATTTCGAAGGATTGACGCGCCGCCTCGAGTATCTGCACGCTCTCGGGGTGAGCACCCTTTGGTTATCGCCGTTTCAGCCGACGCCCAACCTGGACGACGGTTACGACATTCGCGATTACTACGGCGTTGACCCGCGGCATGGCTCGAGCGGTGATTTCGTCGAGTTCATGCATCAGGCGCAAAAACACGGCATCGACGTGGTTATGGATCTTGTCGTGAACCACACCTCGGATCAGCATCCCTGGTTTCAAGCCGCGCGCAGAGACAAAAATTCTCCCTATCGTAACTGGTACGTCTGGTCGAAAAAGCGTCCGCCAAGCTGGAAAAGCGGCATGGTCTTTCCCGGCGTGCAACAATCGACCTGGACTTACGACAGCGCGGCCCGGGAATATTATTTTCACCGGTTTTACAAATTTCAGCCCGATCTCAACATGGACAATCCGGCCGTGCGCACCGAAATTCGGCGCATCATGGGTTACTGGCTCGAGCTTGGCGTTTCAGGATTTCGCGTCGATGCGGTGCCGTTCATCATCGAGTCGCCGCGCGATGGCAAACGCAAACCGCAGATGCATTTTGAATATCTGTACGACATGCGGAAGTTCCTGCAGTGGCGCCACGGGGACGGTGTGCTCTTGGGCGAAGCGAATGTCGTGCCGAAGCAAACCTTGGACTATTTCGGCGATGAAGGCGACGGCATTCACATGATGTTCAACTTCTTCGTCAACCAGCATTTATTTTACGCTCTGGCGAGCAGCGAAGTGGCACCGCTAATAGCGGCGCTCAAAGCGACTAAGAAGCTGCCGCCCGGTGCGCAATGGGCGAATTTTCTGCGCAACCATGACGAACTCGATCTCGGACGGCTCACCGATGAGCAGCGCGCCAAAGTGTTCGCGAGGTTCGGTCCGCGTCCCGAGATGCAGCTCTACCACCGGGGTATCCGCCGGCGGCTCGCGCCCATGCTGGGAAACCAGCCGCAGCTCGAGTTGGCGTACAGCCTGCTATTTTCACTGCCGGGGACGCCGGTGATCCGCTACGGCGACGAAATCGGCATGGGCGACGATCTTTCGCTCAAGGAACGCGCGGCGGTGCGCACGCCGATGCAGTGGACCGATGCCCCCAACGCGGGATTTTCTACCGCCGCGAAAACCGTTCATCCGGTGATCGCCGAAGGCCCGTACCGTTACGATCAGGTCAACGTGGAAAAACAGCGGCGCGATCCCAACTCACTCCTGAGCTGGACGGCTTGCATGATCCGGCTGAGAAAAGAATGCCCCGAGATCGGCTGGGGTGAATGGACGATTCTCGCGAGCGGCTCGCCGAGCGTGCTGGCCATGCGCTACGATTGGCGCGGCAACTCGCTTGTGATTTTGCATAACTTTTCCGAGAAATCGCAGGAAGCGAGGATCAAGCCGAAAGTAAACGGAGAGAAGAAGCTCGTTAGCCTGCTGAACAAAGATGAAAGCAACGCCGATGCTAGCGGCACTCACCGCATCGCTCTGGAATCCTACGGCTACCGCTGGTACCGTGTGGGCGATTTGAATCACGTCCTCCGGCGATTGAAAGAATAGAAACGCACCGCGCTCAAACGAGTTTCGTGCAGATACTAACAGCCAAGACTCGATGCCTGTTTAGCGAAAGAAAAGAGGGATAACCGATCTTGCGGCTATCCCTCTTGCGACGTGCATCGATGCCAAATTATTTGGCGGTAGGTTTCTTCTCCGTCATGTCGCTTTTTTTCGCAGTCGCTTTCTTGGATTGAGCTTTGACCGAGTTGGCGATCAGCTTTCCTTCTTTCTCGGTATAAGAAACCGCAACTAGGTCGCCGACTTTGAGCTTCTCCAAGGTCGCTTTAGCTGCCTTGGACTCAGCGGCTAGATTGAGCTCCTTATCCATTTCCTTGACTGCGAATGTGCCGGCCTTCGCGTCCAGGGAAGTAATCTCGCCGGTAACCCGATGAGTTTTCGCCTTTTCGGACTTCATCTCCGTTTTCCTCTCCTTGGCCGGAGCGGATGGAGTCGCGGGAGTCGCCGGCGTAGCTGGAGTGGCCGGTTTCGCCTGCGCGAAGCCGAGAGTGCTGAAGCCAAACGTACTCAAAGCGAGAGCCAGGATTTTGATAGTGTTTTTCAAAAGTATCACCTCCTTCCTTCCATGTAGAGATGTCTATTAGACGCGACGCGCCAAAGCTTCTTCAATTCGCGGCCAGAAAAAACTTGTAAGCTATTGAACCTGTCCCAAAACTGGCACGCCGGGCGCGATGAATGTGAATGTCTTTCTAAGTCGGCGATGTCGAACGCATAAGTATTATCAGTGACTCACGTTCTTGATTGGGAGTTCATCATGGGATGAGATTGAGCAAGCGTTGCGGGAAGCGATATGGTCGATTTGCCGCCTGGCCCACTGCCGAGATTCGTCTTGCTTTATGCCGCGATGTATGGCGCGTTCGGAGTTGCTTCGCCGTTCTTTCCGGCTTTTATGAACGCGCGCGGCTTGCCGCCCGAGCAGCTTGGGTTCGTTCTCGGCACCGGCACGGCGGTGCGGCTCATAACCTCTCCGCTCGCCGGCCGCATTGGCGATTTAATTCAGGGGCTGCGCACGGTGCTTGTTATCTGCGTCGCGCTCGCGGCATTGGTCACGTTGGGTTATCTCGAAGCCTACGGATTCTGGCTTCTCTTTGCGGTGAGTTTGCTGCATGCGGCTGCGCTCGCGCCGATTACGGTATTGTCAGATGCACTGGCGCTCGGCGCTGCCGTTCCACCGACCGGGAGCGGCCAGCGTGGGTTTGAATACGGGTGGGTACGCGGCACCGGTTCGGCCGCGTTCATCGTCGGCACGTTGCTGTCCGGGCAGATCGTCAGCGCACTCGGACTCGAGGGGATTGTCTGGCAACAGGCGCTGCTGCTCGGCGCCGCAGCGGCGGCTGGGATCCTCATCCCTGAACTGATTCATCAGACGACGCTCCATGCGGTACGCGCGCCGGCGCGCGGTGTACTTATTCTCGTCCGGCTGCCGCTGTTTCGAAATCTTGTACTCGTAGCCGCGCTCATCCTCGGCAGTCATGCGATGCACGACTCCTTCGCAATGATCCGCTGGAGTGCAGCAGGGATCAGTCCGGGCACCGCGAGCGTCCTCTGGTCCGAGTCGGTAGCGGCCGAGGTGCTGGTGTTTTTTGTTGTTGGGCCGACGCTGGTTTCGCGGCTCACACCGGCGGGCGCAGTGGCGGCGGCGGCGGTCGCCGGCATGGTGCGCTGGGCGGTGGCGGCGCAGACGACCAGGGTCATGGCGCTCGCTCTGGTGCAGCCGCTGCACGGCATCACCTTTGCGCTGCTTCATCTCGCCTGCATGCGGCTGCTCCGCCAGATCGTTCCAGAGGGGCTCGAAGGCACGGCGCAGGCGATTTACGGCACGGTCGGCATCGGCGCCACCAGCGCGCTGTTAATCATTGTCTCCGGCACGCTCTACGGACGCTTCGGCGCGCAGGGATTCTGGGTTATGGCCGGCTTATGCGCGCTCGCCTTGCCGTTGAGCTGGAAGCTGCAGAGAAAGTCCGTGAACGCGCGATTCAGCGCATGAGCGCCAACGCAACTGCCACAAGTGCCGTGATCAACGCGGTGGCGCCTAGCGCGAGCGCGACGACAACTGCGGTTCGCGGTAGAGTTTCGAGCCGCGGGGCATGGACGCCAGCAGGTGCGTTCATCGGCATGTCGGTGAAGAGCGATTGCTGCATGACGGTTTTTGCCGCGAGCACCATTTCTACGGCGGTCTCCAAGTCCTGCTGCGTGATCCGCTTGCCGATGTCCGGGCCCGGCTCGGAGGCCGCTATCGCCGCGGCCTTGAGAACCGCATTCTTGATATCGCCGCCGCTCAAGGTGTAGCGCTCGGCGAGCGCCCTGAAGTCCACGTTCGGGGCGAGTGGAGTTTTCCTGGGATGAATTTGCAGCTCCCAGATGCGCGCGCGTTCTTCGGGTCCGGGGATCTCAAAAAGGACGTGGGCGCGGATGCGGCGCTCGAAGGCGGGATCGAAGTTGGCGGCGAGATTGGTGGCGAAGATCACAATGCCGTTGAACATCTCCAACTCACGCAAGAGAACGTTGACGGTCAAATTGCTTTCGCGCTCGTGCGGCAGGCCGGCGCCGGCGGAGCGGCGCATGGCGATGGCGTCCGCCTCATCGAATAACAGCACCGCATTTTGCTCGGCAGCCGCGCGAAACGCGGCGACGATATTTTTCGGCGTCTCACCGAACCACATGGACTCGGCTTCGGCATAATTGACCACGAGAAGTTTCAAGCCTAGCTCGTGTGCGATCGCTTCGGCACAGATCGTCTTTCCCGTGCCCGGAGGTCCGGCGAAGTTAAACGCCAATCCCCGCCCCGAAGTATGGCGTTCGCCCAGGCCCCAGCGGTTAAAAATCAAGTGATGATTGCGTATCTGCGCCAGTGCCTGGTCCAAGGTGCTGCGGGTTTGTGGCGCTAACACGACATCAGCCAATGTGCGCGTCGGTATAACGGTTTCGACGACGCGGCGTGAACCGAGATTGGTAAAGAAAGAAAGTAAAGGACTAGCCATGATTCATACTCGCAAATCTTTCTGCTAAGTCCAGATCGCCAAGAGAAGAGAGCGTCTTAGAGCGTGAACGACAAATCTAAGTCGCCGATCTCCTGGATAGACATGCCGATGTGGGAGTCCAAAATTCTGCGCATGATATGACAGAACGCAAGGTCGTCAAAATACATCGCGGCAACGTAGGAAGAACCACGGTATTCGATCCAAACGAAAAGACCATTTTCGATCGAAGTGTGCTTGGCGACTCGCTGTAGCGTGCCAATTTCGCCTGTTGGCTTGTCGTTTAAGTTGGCGTTAGTGTTTGTCCAAGGCGGCGGCCAATTTTTCATGCCGCTTTTTCGGGTCATTAGAGGATGATCGCGGAGCTGTGTAGGCATTCGTGTCTGGAGTTGTTAACGCTGGTAATTTTACTACATCCCGAAGCTCCGGAGAAACTTTTTCCCGCTCGGAGGCAGCGTAGATTTCTGTCGGCTTGGAAGTTTGCTGACGTTCTAACGCGTTCGACGCAACGCGGCAACCCACTGCGGCTGGGTGACGCTCCACATGCCTCTACGCGGGCCATCATCCTCAATGCGAAGATCGACCGCCTCGGGCCTGTGGCGCAGCAGCTCGGCGGCCGCTTCGAATTTCCCCAGCCCTTCGACTCCAGCGAGACCTGCGATCGAGGAGAGCGCAATCACATCGGCGAGATTATGTCCGTACAGCCGGCTCGGCTGGCGCTGCACGGTGAACTCAACCGGAGTGCCGGCGACGCTGAGCAGTTCACGAATCGCTCCGCCGCCCTCGTGGGGCGATCCGAGCAAGCGGCGCCGCTCAGCGATAACCGAGAGCTGGCGCGCATTGTCGCCGGCGTCGCCGCCTCGTTCGATAAAATTCCTGAGCGCTAGACCGGTGTAGCCGACGGTTTCATCGGTGACAACGACAAACAGCACACCTCCGGGCTTCAAGAACCGCACCATTCTGGCGAGGCTGTTTGGAACGTCGTTCAAAAAATAAATCATGTGCAGCGCGAGACCCAGATCGATGGTCTCATCCGGTGGCAGCTTTTCCCCCGACGGTAAGACAGCCGTATCGATCGCATCGAACCCGGCGGCTAGCACAGTACCAGACCGCAGGTGTGCTTGGCTCTTTAGCAGAGCGCTGTAGTTTTCGACGTACTCGGGATTTGGCTCTTCGATGGATATGCGAGTCTCAAGAGGCACCGAATCGGCCACCAGGGCGAAGGTTTGACCGTCGCCGGCGCCGAAATCGAAGATGTGTCCCGCGCATGGCACCGCGGTTTGGATCGTACGACGCAGCTCCGGGACGAACATGTCGCGCTGGTCGGTGCCCATCATCAGCACGCGCCCAAGCGGATCGGGCTTAAGCAATCTGGCGAAGGCGTTGCGGTACTGGCGGTGGGCGTCCAGTCCCTCGAACTCATTCAGCACGAGATCGAGCGCTTCATCGAATTGAGGCCCGAGCTTCTGCGCTCCCGCATGGTCAAGCTGAATCGGCATTCATCCTGAATAATTGAACCGACCGAGAGACTCAAATGCAGGGGCGCGAATACAGGGCCTGAGAAATGATGGCCTCTAACCAACCGTCATGGGATCTCTGCTTTACGGCGCATTGGTCGGGTCCCAGCAGGTGCGCAGGTTTTCATTGAAGCGATCGAGAAGCTGCATATCACCCGTGCTGATTGCAAAATCGAAAACATCGGCGTTTTCGAAGATGCGCTTGCGGTTGGCGGATTTGGGAATCACCACGAGCCCATGCTGGAGCGCCCAACGGATGAGGATTTGAGCCGTCGATTTTGGTTTCGAATTCGTCGAATATCTTTTTCCGATGGCGACGAGTTTCGGATCGTTCAAGCGTTCCCCTTTGGTCAACGGACTGTAAGCTTCGACAAGGATCCGCTTGCCCGAGCAGAAATCCAAGAGATCGCGCTGATACAGATATGGATGAAACTCGACTTGGTTAACGGCCGGAACCGTGCCGGTCTGCTGAAGCAGTTCGGTCAAGTGCCGGATGGTAAAATTGCTTATGCCGATCGAGCGCGCCTTGCCGGCGGATTGAAGCCGTTCGAGGGCGCGCCAGCTCTGCTTTCGTTGCCGCACCGGATAGTGAATCAGATAAAGATCGACGTAATCCATCTGGAGCTTGCGCAGGCTTGTGTCGAGCGCTCGGTCCGGGTCGTCATGGTCGGTATTCCATAATTTGGTCGTGATGAAAACCTGCTCGCGCGGAACGGCGCTCTTTCGGATCGCCGCGCCGACGCTCTCCTCGTTGCCGTACAACGACGCTGTATCGATCAGCCGGTAGCCCGCCTCCAGGGCGGCAAGCACGGCCGCCTCACAAGCCGACCCCGCGCGAGTCTGCCACACGCCCAAACCAAGCCGAGGAATCGAGCGACCGTCGTTGAGCAGTAATTTGGAATCGATGGTGAGCTGCATGGATACATCGAGGGTTTAGCGAGACGTCGCGAAGGGGCATACAGCACATTGACGCCCTGATTTCAGAATAGCGCTAGATGGCTGTCGGGTTAAGCATACATCGGTTTGCGATCGCGCAGGGCGAGCCAACCACGAACGATACGGTAAATGACCCAGATCCCGGTTGCGAACCAGATGACGAACGCAGCCGGAATGCCTATGAAAGTGACGAACAGAAACCCGGCGACGACACACCAGAGGGCCGCAAACCAGAACGTGCGGATCTGCCAGCGAAAGTGGGATTCAACGAAGGTCCCTCTTGCCTCGTCTCGCTTCAAATAGTTGATCACGACGGCAATGATCGAGGGCACACCGAAGACGAACGCACCGACAATGGTCGCGGCCGTGAGGATGCCGATCAGCAGGCTGAGAGCGTGCAGCGCATAGACCAGATGCGCAGCGCTAACTATTGACGGCGGCGGTTCGATTGTCTCAGCCACGAATCAGCGCCTCGCAAGGGTCATTGCTTTGCCGTGGGAAATCCGTATGCTTCGACGATTTTGGCCTCGTATTCGTCCATTCGGGCGACATGCTGCCAGTCCACCTCGGAAAGTGTTTTACCGCTGGTTTCTTTTTGGATTGCCGAGCCCTGTGTCAGGATCGAAGCCTGAAACGGGCCGTATTCCTCCAAGATTTTCTGCGCCTCTGGAGACGCCTGAAATTCCAACCATAAAAGCGCGGCGTAAGGATGGCCCGCTGATCGCAGCACGCTGTCAATTCGCGACACCACGCGGATCGGCACGGGTTCGACGATGTTGTAGCCGACCGCATAAGCGGGATCTTTCGCTTGCAGCCGCTTGATGCTGCTCGCCTGCACGGCGAGCGCCAAGGCGAACTCCCCCGCTTGCAACGAGGTGATCGCCCGAGTGCCGCCTCTAACCCATGCCGGCTCCTGGGCTGCAAGCTTGCGGGCATAATCCAAAGTTGCTTCCAAGCCCCACGCCGGCACCAGAGCCGCCACCGAACTCGGCCGAATCTCGGCCATAAATTTTCTTCCTTTGAATTCCGGCTTGAGAAAGTCCTCCCATTTAGACGGCACCCTTTCTTGCGCGATCAGTTTCCGGTTGTAGACGGCGACGCTCGCGACGGTGTTGGCCGAGACGGTGTTACGGTTGACCGGGTCCACCATTCTCACAGGTATGCTCAATAGACCAGTGCCGGCCATACCCAGGATATCGAATTTCATCTGATACGGAAGAAACGCCTTGTAATTGTCATAAGGCATGTAGTTGGAGTCCCATTTGGTTATCCCGGCTTTCAGTTCGAGCAAAAACCGTTGATAGGCATCGGTCCCTTCGATCTCCTCGACGTAGGTGTCGATGAAAGGGTATTTTTTCTTAAACGCCGCGACCATGGGCTTTATCGCTGGAGTGCTGAGGCCGCTCAGCGCGCGCAGCTTTCCCTCTTTCTTGGCTTTGGCCAAAATCTCGTCTCGACTAGGGACAAAGATATAGCCGGCAGACTCGGCGTCGTAGCGGGCTTTCGAAAGCGCATCGCCGGAAGCCGCCGGGAACGCCGCGCCAGGCAAAACCAATGAGATGAGGAGGAGCAATAGAACCGGGGTCTTCGTCCAGCGAGGAACTGACATCTCACACCCCCAAAGATTGAGTTGGTTTGCTACGCGAGGACATAGTCCGATCGCGGGAAGGTGTCAACGCAATGCGTTGACAGTTTTTGATCCGCGGTGATATGGCTGGCTCGAGCGGAAGGAGAACAAAGATGGCCTACGACCTGCTGGTAAAAAACGGCCGCATCGTCGACGGATCGGGCATGCCTGCGTTTCGCGGCGATCTAGGGGTCAGCGAAGGTAAAATCGTCGAGCTGGGCCGCTTGAGCGGGCCAGCCAAGCGAGTGATCGATGCCGAAGGCAACGTTGTGGCGCCGGGGTTCATCGACAACCATTGTCACTACGATGCCCAGGTCACCTGGGACCCGCTCTGCACGTTCTCATGCTATCACGGCGCCACCACCGTTATCATTGGCAACTGTTCGCTGGCGCTCGCGCCGGTGAAGCCGCACGATCGCGAGGCTCTGGCGGGCATGCTTTCCGAAGTGGAAGCGATTCCGATGGACATTCTGCGTGCGGCGGTGCCGTGGAACTGGGAGACATTTCCGCAGTACATGGAGGCGATCGGCCGGCGTTTAAGCATCAATGTCGGAACCTTGGTCGGTCATTCGGCGCTACGGCTTTACGCGATGGGGGAGGCGAGTCAGGAGCGGGAGGCGACCGAGAGCGAGCTCGAGACCATGCAACGCGTATTGCGCGGGGCTCTCGATGCCGGCGCCCTGGGCTTATCCGTGTCGCGAAACATGAGCCATTTTGACGTGCGCGGCAAATTGATACCGGCCGTATTCGCGCCGGAGGCGGAGATGCTCGCGCTGGCGGAGGTGCTGCGGGAGGCGGGAACCGGGGTCATGCAGAGCGGCGGCGGCGCCAGTCCCGAGCTGAAGACCGGATTAATGAGCCGCTTGTCCGAAGCTTCGGGGCGTCCGGTCATTTACAACAGCATTACGCATAGTCTCTATGATCCGACGCGCTGGAAAAAGCATCTGACCCTGGTCGAACAGCGCTACAAAGAGGGGACCCGGGCGGTGCCGCTATGCACTCCCAACAGCGCCGTGATCCTCTTCAACATGAAAAACTCGCAATTCTTCCGACAGATGCCCAACTGGCTGAGCATCATGCAGGTTTCCGACGAGGAGAAGCACCGGATGTACGCCGATCCGGCAGTGCGTGCCAAGCTACGTGCCGATCTCGAACTTCCCGACAACGGTTTTAACCGGCGTTGGGATATTCTCATGGTCGATGAGCCCGCACTGCCTCAGAACCATGAATTGAAAGGAAAAACCATTGAGGAAATCTCCGTTAGACAACATAAGGAGCCGTTGGACGCGTTTCTTGATCTGGCGGTAGAGGAGAATCTCAATACGGTGTTTGGCTTCTGCCACAGAAATACCGATCCTGTTTCGGTCGGCGAGATCCTCAACAGTCCCTATACTGTTGTGGGATTGTCCGACGGCGGCGCGCACGTGCAGTATCACTCCGAAGTCGGTTACAGCACGCGTTTGCTCGGTTATTGGGTGCGCGAAAAAGGCGTCATGTCGCTCGAGCAAGCGGTTCGGCGGCTCACCTTCGACTCCGCTTCGGCGTATGGAATTTACGACCGCGGTTTGTTGCGCCCGGGATTGGCGGCCGATCTAGTAGTTTTCGATCCCAACACGGTGAAACCGCGTCGACAAGAAATCGTTCACGATTTTCCCAACAACGGGTGGAGGATGCGCGTGCTTGCCGACGGTATTCATTACACCGCCGTGAACGGTGAAGTGGTGTTCGATCACGAACAGCCGAGCGGCGCCACCCCCGGGAAGGTGCTGCGCAATGCGCGCTACCTGCACCAACAGCGGCAGTGAGTTAAGAATTGACTGTATCGACCTCTTCGGCGGCAGGCCATGGACAAGAGACGTCTCGCACTTCATACGATCCTCGGCTTCGCCATGGCGATTTACGCGCACCTTGCGCCGGCTCAAACGACAACCTTGCACGTCGGTTTCAACGGCTTCTACGGCGCGGCGCCGCTTTACGTCGCGCAGGATGCCGGCATCTACCGCAAGCATGGATTTAGACTAGAGATGGTTTTCATTGCCGGCGGTTCGCTATCCACTCAGGCGCTGATCGGCAAGAGCCTCGATCTTCTTCAAACCGGTGGCCCGCCATTTCTCAATGCTTACGTGCGCGGCGCCCGGCTCAAAATTATCGGCGGCGTGACCAATATTTTGCCGTATGTTTTGATTGCCGGTGGACGGGTTACGAGCGCGGAACACCTGCGCGGCAAGAAGATCGGCATCAGCCGGTTTGGCAGCAACACCGATTTTGTCGTGAGGCTTGCGCTCGGACAGCTGGGCTTGTCGCCGGCGGATGTCACGATCCTGCAAGTCGGCGGCTCGCAGTCGCGGCTAGTGGCGCTCAAAGCCGGGACCATCGATGCGACGGTGCTGAGCCCGGAAGAAGCGCTGGCGGCACAGAAGGTCGGCATGAACACACTGCTCGATTTCGTCGCCAAGGGCGTCGAATTCCCGCATGTGACGATCGTCGCCCGCGAAGAATACCTACAAGCGCAAGCCGCGCTGGTGCGCCGCTTCATGACCGCCTATCTCGAGGGAATACGATTTTTCAAAACGCGCAAGGAAGAAGCGGTCCGTAAGATGATGGTGCTCAGCAGACTGAACGACCGGGAGATTGCCGAGAAAGCATTTGAAGTCTACAGCCGTTCCCTTCCAGACGATGGCCGGCCGACGATCAAAGGGCTCGAAGCGGTCCTGGCGGACTTTGCGCGGGAGGAACCGAAGGCGAAAGGTTTGACCGTCGCGCAGATCGTCGATCTGAGTTTTCTGCCGTGACGGATCGCGAATACCGGCGCTCCGAGGATCACCCCGCGCGCAGCTTGAGGAGGGTCGGAAGGTCCAGGGTTTCTTCGTAGCGGCGCAAGGTCTTTTCCCTCCTCTGCACGGCGAGCATGGCCATGCGATCGGCGAGTTCGTTGCCCTCGGTACCGGCATGGCCGGCGACGTGAGTGAGCGTGAGTTCTTTCTTGACGCGGCGGTAAATCACGTAGCTGTCGCGGATGATTTCCAGGTTCTTGATCTCGCCGCCGCTTCTGATCCAACCCCTTTTTTCCCAAGCCGGCGCCCAGCTGCGAATGCAATTGATCGCATAAGCCGAATCGCTGCACACCTCGACGGTATGGCCGGCGTGGATCTCTGCTTCCGCCATACGTAGAGCGTGATAAAGCGCGTTCAGTTCGGCGGTGTTGTTGGTGCCGTTGGGATGGTACAGGCCGTACCATAATTCGGCGAGCTTGCCATTGCGATAAACGACGATACCCGAGCCGGCGTGGCCGGGATTGGGCTCGCAGGCGCCGTCGCAGTAAATCGTGACGTCGAACCGATCTGCCTGATGGATGCCAGGGCGTTGTTGGCTTTTCGTACGCCGGCAGCCGGCGCGATGGCCGCGGGCAAACGCCTGCTCAGCTTCGGCGCGAGTCGGAAAGGACTTGAAACGTGCGCCGCTGAACTTATCGACGGACTTCTGTACGGTGGGCCAATCGGTGAAGATACCGGTGCGGCGTCCTGCCCATACCACGTAAAATTTTTCCGCCATAGTTGAGTCGACGCGCCTCCTGGTTAACCGCTCGTTCGCTCTTTCGCGTCGCCCGGACGCGAGACTCAGGTGCCTCAATAGGTTCGATAAGAATCCCCTTGCCCTTCCGGCGCAGGTTCGGTGAATGCGGCAAACTCCGGTTGATCGTCGAACGGCCGCGATAAGATCTTTAGCAGCATCTCAAATGGCTCGTAATCGTCGCGTTCGACGGCTGCGCTCAAGGCATTCTCGACGCGGTGGTTGCGTGGAATGAAGGCGGGATTGACCCGTTGCATCGCCCGCACCCGTTCCGAAGCCGGTAGCGATTCGCGCTCAAGCCGCGCCCGCCAGCGCTGGCTCCAGAGATCGCAGGCAGAAGGATCGACAAATAGCGCGCGGAGCCGCTCCTCGCACCCCAGGAGGGCATCGGCGAGATAGCGAAACGCCAGCGTGAAGTCGACCCGGTTACCTTCCATGGCGTTGAGAAAACCGTTGGCGAGGTGGATATCGGCTTCATCTTCGTTGACAAGCCCGAGCTTCGCGCGCATGCCTTTCAGCCAATATGCTTCATATCGTTGCCCAAAGCCATTGATGATTTCGCTGGCGCGCGCAATCGCTCGCTGTTGATCAGCATCGATGAGGGATAGCAGCGTCTCGGCGAAACGCGCGAGATTCCACTGCGCGATCCTGGGCTGATTGGCGTAGGCGTAGCGTCCGCGAGTATCGATGGAACTGAACACCGTCGCCGGATCGTAGTGATCCATGAACGCGCACGGGCCGTAGTCGATGGTCTCGCCCGAAATCGCCATATTGTCGGTGTTCATGACGCCGTGGACAAAACCGACATGCATCCATCTGGCGACAAGGGCCGCTTGTCGATCGCAAACGCGCTCAAGCAAAGCCAGGTAGGGGTTCTCGGCACGCTTCAACTCCGGATCATGGCGCTCGATGACGTAATCGGCGAGGCGGCGCACTTTGTCGTGCTCGCCGCGCGCGGCGAAAAACTGGAAGGTGCCGACGCGAACGTGGCTTGCGGCCACGCGAGTCAGAACCGCCCCGGGAAGCTGGCGCTCGCGATAGACGGCCTCGCCCGTGAGAACCGCAGCCAAAGCGCGCGTGGTCGGGATGCCGAGCGCGTGCATCGCTTCACCGATCAGATATTCACGCAAGACCGGTCCAAGCGCGGCGCGACCGTCGCCCGCGCGCGAAAAAGGCGTGCGACCCGAACCTTTGAGTTGAATGTCGCGCCGGCGGCCGTGGCGATCAATCACCTCCCCCAGCAGCAGCGCGCGACCATCGCCAAGTTGGGGCACAAAACCGCCAAACTGGTGGCCGGCGTACGCCTGGGCGAGCGGCGAGGCCCCTTCGGGAGTTTCATTGCCGGAGAAAAACCTTGCGCCTTGTTCGGAATCGAGCGCATTGGGATCGAGCCCCAGTTCTCGAGCCAACTCATGGTTCAGCTTGACCAGCCGCGGCCGCGCCGTCTGGGCCGCTTTCCACGGTACGTAAAAGCCGTCCAGCTCACGCGCATAGGAGTTGTCAAAGGCAAAGCGCGATTCGCCGGATGTCTCGGGCTCGTGCTTCGGCGCGAGGCTCTGGTCGGGGGAGTCGCTGAGCATCAGTAGTATTGTTCTCGATATTCAACCAAATATCTACACCCAAGAATGCGGTTCAGTTCGTTAGCCAATTTTTTCGGGGCGGTAGAATTCGATGGCGTTTTTGTAAAAGACATTGGCCGCTTTCTCTTCTCCCAAAGTCTCCAGCACCAGCGTGTAATCGTCATCCTGGTAAGGGCGCGGCGCACGCGTCGACGGCAGATCGGTGCCGAACATGAGCGCGCGCGGGTTGGCCGCGTAAATCTCGGCGAGCACCGGGCGCACATCGAAGTCGACGCGGCCGAAGCCGGTTGCCTTGACGCGCACCCCTTGTTCCGCGAGTTTGAGCAGAGTCGGCAATCCCGCCTTGGACAGGCCCAGATGGTCGATACTGACCGCCGGCAAGGATCTCAATGTCTCGAACAGGTCCGCCAGTTCGGTGGAATCGACGTACAATTCAGTGTGCCAGCCGACTTTTCGATGCACTCGGCGGGCGAAACTTTCCAGATGCTGAATTTCTTCCGAGCCGCCGCGCTTGACGTTAAAACGAACGGCGCGAACGCCCGCTTCGCTGAGTTTTTGCAGCTCCTGATCCGAAACCGTCTGCGGCACCTGTGTGACGCCAACAAAGGAGGGGCCGAGGACCTTGAGAGCGTGAAATAGATAGGATTGATCGAAAGCCTGGAACGAACCCGACACCACCGCACCGCCGCAGAGATCGACGCCGCTCAAGCGCTTCAGATAATCCTCGCTGGTGAAGGCCTCGGGCATAAAACCTTGATTGGGCACCACAGGGAAATTCTTGTCGATGATATGAAAATGGCAGTCGAAGTATTTTTGCTTCAAGACGTTCTCCTCTCAAGTGCCCTTCCGGGCTCGGCGGGACGATGATGACGCCACCCCGGCTTCATCCATCAGCGGAACCCACGCTCGATGGTGAACGGTTCCGGGAGCTGCGGTCTGGTGCCCGAAACCCACGGACGATCGGGGGTTGACGCCGTCCGCATGTGGACGTGGGCATCGACAATGAGCCGCCGGCGCGCTGCCAGCACCAGTGCGGCTGCTGATGGTTGTGCGCTCATCGGCAAAATCTTTCCGCGGCCGGACAAAAGCCACGCGGCGCCGGGAAGTGGAGCCTTACGGTTTCCAGCCCGCCTGAGTTAGTTCGTGATCGGCCTTTCTCGCAAAGCTGAAATCGTAGGCGCGCTCGATAGGCACTTCCTTGGTGACTTTCAGGACCTCGCGAACGATATCGAGATCGTTTCTCTGGGTTTCCTCATCGACGGCGCCGCTGGTGGTGAAAGTTCCAATCAAGCTGTCGTAAGTGCGCGCGGCGATCGGCCGGTCCAATTCGGCAAACTTCATCATCGAGTCGATGGCGGCTTCGCGGTTCTGTTTGACCAGGCGGAGCGCCTTGAGCAGAGCGCGCGCGAATCCATACATGAGCCTGGGCTTGGTCTTGATGAACTGATCATTGGTGGCGACCGTGCCCCAGGAATTTTTCACTTCTTTGCCGAGATACAAAATCTCCTTCATGCCGTGGTCGAGGGCGGCAAACCGTTCCTCGGAACTCAATAGCCCAGCATCCACGACGCCCGACTGCAATGCCGCAAGACGCTGACCCGGCGGAAGGGCGAGAAAGGTCAAGTCTTTATTGCCGTCGAGACCGTATTTCGTCGCGACCCTTTTCAACATATAGGTCGCCACTGCGGCGATGCCGGTGACGGCAACTTTTTTATTTTTGAGATCTTTGAACGAAGCGAACTGAGGCCGCACCATTAGCCACTGCAGCACCTGATCATTGACTGCCAGTACGGTTTTGAGCGGCGCATTACTTTGCGCGACGGCGACCAGGGCGCTGCTGCCCGAGCCGGTAAAGTCCATTTCTCCCGCGACGACCGCTTGCAGGCCGACCGTGGATGCCATGACGACAGTATTCAGGTCGATGCCTTCCTCTTTCATGTAGCCTCGCTCTTTGGCGAGTGGGAAGATGATGAATTGAAATGATTTGGACGGTAACGTGACATTGACTTTGTCGAGAGCCAATGCCGATTGCCCGGGCAACAACGACGACGCAGCGAACCATAGCGGTGAGATTAGGGAAAAAATGGCGCTCTTCATGTTCACTCCCTCCAACGCGATTTGCCGACAAGCCGAGGAGACGCGGTCACATTATAGAATCCAGGTTTCGATGTCGACAGGTCGTGATCCGTCATCAATGATCAGTGATCGGTGATCAGTTATCAGTGCTCAGTTCGGTCGAAACCCTTTCACTGGGAACTGATGACTGATCACTGATGACGGACTACTCATGACTGACTATTGTTGAGTCCGAGAAACTCCCCGGCCAGCTTCGGACCGATGCCCTCGTCCTCGTGCTTGAAAAATACGTAAGCATGGTCCCATGGCTGTGACTGGATGAGTTTTTTCCAACTCAATAGATCGGCGCGGCTGTATTGGGCGCGGCGGAGCCGGAGGTAGCCCCAGCTCGCTGTCGACACCAGAGCAGGGAACTCCGTGTCGTCGGTCTCGGCAAGACAAAGCGCCCGATTGTGCTCGCGCAGGCATTGAAAGACTTCATCGTCGAGCCACGAGGCATGGCGAAATTCAAAAGCGACCGCACGCTCGGCCGGTAAAAGGGACAAGAAACTTTCAAGCGTCGGCAGGTTTTTGCGCAAATACGGCGGTAGCTGAAACAGCACCGCGCCGGCATGCGCGTCCAGCGCGGTCGCCGCGCTGAAAAAATAGGCGACTTCGGCATCAGCGTCTTTGAGCCGTTTCTGATGCGTGATGCGTTGCGGCGCTTTCAGCACGAAGCGAAATTCCGCCGGCACCTGTTCGGCCCAGTTCTGCAGCACGCTCTTCTTGGGGAGCCGATAAAAGGTGTTGTTGATTTCGACGGCTGGCAGCCGCGAAGCGTAATACGGCAGCATATCTTTCGCAGCCAGCCGTTCGGGATAGAAACTTCCCAACCAAGCTTTGTAGCTATAACCGCTGGTGCCGACCCATAGCTTCACGGCAGTTTCATCTCCTGCAGCCATCGCGGCATGGCAGCGTCTTAGGGTTGTGTCAGCGCCACCACAATCGTTTTGACGTTCTCGACGGCTTCCAGCCGGCCGACCGCATCGATGACTCTCTGAGCTTGATTTTCAGCGATCGCCAAGCCGGCATTGGCGCGAAATTTTTCAATCACTTCTTGTTCGCTCAGCGGATTTCGCTGGTCGCCTTTGGCGATCTCGGCGGTGTGGCTGGGGCGGGCGCCGTTTTTGAGTTCAACGCTCACCGGGCAGTACCGGCCTGGTTCGGGGATTGTCTCGTCTACGACGACTTTGACTTTGCCGAGGGCGTCCTGCACGTGTGGTTGATTGACGTATTCGTCCGTGAAGGTCTTGATTTCGAGTTTGCCGTCGAGAAACGCTACGGCGACGACGTAGTTGATGGCGAATTTGCCGCGCAGTCCGGTTTTGACTTCGGCGGCGTAATGCCGCTTGTAGCGTTCGGGCGGTATCCTCACTTCCATCGCTGCAATATCGGCGAAGTCGATCCTATGCGCGCGCTTCAAGTGCAGCGCCGCGTCCGCTGCGAGAAATTGCGGCGCGCTGCAAGGATGCCATTTCAAGCCCATGCCGGGGGATTCGAGAAAGTAGGGCCGGCCCAGCGCGGCGCCGATTTTTTCATAATCGCAAGCGCCCGCGCCGAAGAACGTATCACAAAAGCCGCGCGGCGCCTCTACAATGGCCGCGTCGGCGGTAAAGCCGCTCTGCGCCAGCAGAGCGGCTTCGGCGCCGTTGCGCGCGGCGTTGCCGGCGTGAAACGGTTTTACCATCGATCCTTGCTGGCGCTGGATCCCTCCGGCCGCTGAGGCGGCGATGCCGAGCGCGTTCTTGACCTTAGCCGCATCGATGTTCAACAAACCGGCGCACGCCAGCGCCGCGCCGAGGCTGCCGAATACGGGCGTGCTGTGAAAGCCGCGGTCGTGCAAGTTGGGCAACGCCGCGGCGAGCCTGCAGATGACTTCCATAGCGAGAACGTACGCTCTAAGCAGCTCTTTTCCGGACGCGCCCAGGCGTTCCGCCAGCGGCAACGCCGCGCCGACCAGCATGCTCGAAGGATGGCCGACGTGGATCATCGCATCCCAGTCATCATAGTCGAGGGCGTGAGCTAAAAGGCCATTGGCAAACGCCGCCGTCGAGACCGCGGTTTTTGCCCCGGTACCCCAGATAGAAGCTTCGCTCGACGCGCCCAGTTGGGTGCAGTAGTCGACGGCCATTTTTGCAACCGGAGTCTTCGAGCCGGCCAAGGCGACGCCGAGGGTGTCGAGGATATGCATTTTGGCATTGGCGCGGGTCTTCTCGGAGAAGGAGGCGATATCGGTTTCAGTCACGAAGCGGGCCAGGGTGTCGGTAACGGGCGGCGGGGTCGACATCTTGTTCTCCTGTCAAATGGGATATATGAAACTATCCGATGGGAAGTAACAGGACAAAAGATAAAAGGCAAAAGGTCAAATTTCCCGAGACGATGCGCGATTGAACACGACAGGAGAAGACTAATGGCAGGTTGTTTAGAGGGCATCAGAGTTTTGGAACTCGGCAATTTTATTTCCGGACCCTATGGCGCGATGTTGCTAGCGGACATGGGCGCGGAAGTGATCAAAGTGGAAAACCCCAAGGGGGGCGATCCATTCCGCGGCTGGGATTTTGGCGGCGATCAGCCGAATTTTTGGGCCTACAATCGGGGCAAGAAGAGCGTGACGGTCAATTTACAGGCCCCCGAAGGTAAGGAGATATTTTACGCCCTCGTCAAACAAGCCGACGTGGTGATCGACAATTACCGTCCCGGTGTGACGCAGAAACTAGGCATCGATTTCGATGCGCTTAAAAAAATCAATAAACGCATCGTCTGTTGCTCGATCACCGGCACGGGGCCGACCGGACCCTATGTCAAGCGGCCGGCGTACGATACCGTCGGACAGGGCATGGGTGGCATGATGAGTGTCTTGATGGATCCGAAAGATCCCAAACCGGTCGGTCCGGCGTATGCGGACTGTCTGAGCGGGATGTTTTCGGCATTGGGCGTGTTGGGCGCCCTGATGGCGCGCAATCGCACCGGCGAAGGCCAACAAGTGGACGCGACCATGGTCGGATCGATTCTGGCTTTTTTGAATGCGCCCGCCACCGAGACCCTGGCGCACGGCCGTATCCCGGGTCCGTACACTCGGCCGCGCCAGTCGCAGACCTATGCCTTTGCCTGCGCCGATGGGGCGATGCTGGCGATTCACCTTTCATCGCCGCAAAAGTTTTGGGAAGGATTATGCCAATCGGTGGGCCATCCGGAACTGATCGAAGATCCGCGTTTCAAGACCCGGCCGGACCGGCGCAACAACTACGACGAGTTGAACAAAACATTCGCCGTGTTCTTTAAAGAACAGCCGCGTTCGTACTGGATCGAGCGGCTTGAAGCCCAGGACGTGCCGCACACGCCGGTATACAATTTAAAGGAGGTCTTCGACGACCCGCAGGTGCAGCACATGGGTATGCAGATCGCCATCGAGCGCAAGAACAAGCCCACCATTCGGACGGTGAAATTTCCGCTCACTCACAGGGCTACGCCGTCTCCTTTTCCCACTCCGCCGCCGGAGCTCGGCGAAAACAACGACGAATTCTTGCGCGAGCTCGGTTATGACGACGCCAAGATCGCGGAGTTGAAGGAAAAGGGGATCATTTAGCAGTCCCGGTGCCAACGCCGGAGCGAACTATGGAAACTACGGTTAGGAAGGCCGCCGTCGCCGATGCCGCTCAGCTCGCGGATTTGCTGCGCAGTATAGAGTCATTCGATGCGATCAGGAAAATGAGTTTCGAACAGTCGCTCGCGCAGGTTGAAAAACGACTGCGGCAATGCATGGCCGACGACAGTCATTCGGTTTATGTCGCCGAGTGGCCCGAAGAAAAAATCGCCGGTTACGGCTCGGTGCATTGGCTGCCGTATCTCTTCATGGCGGGGCCGGAAGGTTACGTTTCCGAGCTATTCGTACGCGCCGAAGCACGCGCCCAAGGTTTAGGCCGGCGGCTGTTAGGCGTAATCGAGATCGAAGCGCGCCGGCGCGGTTGCCAGCGGCTTTCCCTGCTCAACTTGCGAGACCGAGAATCCTACCGGCGGCAGTTTTATCCCAAAAGCGGCTGGCAAGAGCGCGGCGAAGCCTCCAATTTCGTCTATAACTTGGCTTGATCGCGGATTCGGCTCATCGGTTGGCCAATTCCCGGCCAAGAAAATCCGCTAATAGCGTCCAGGCGTGGTCGGCTAAGGCGGGGTCGTAACATTCGCCGTCCCCCATTGCGAAACCGTGGCCGGCGCGGTGAAAGTAGTGCCAGTCGAGGGGCTGGCCATTGGCCTGGAAGCTTGCCATCAACTTCTGCTGCACGGGAATGGTGGCGACGTGATCTTGGCCGCCAATAAAGATCTGCGAGGGGCATTTGAATTCCTTTACCGCATCGTTGGGATGGCGCGGCCGCAGCTTGCTCGGACCCTCGTCGCGCACGGAAGGATAATAGCCGACGAACGCCCGCACGGACGGAGTCGCCGCGACAAAATGGATGCCGATGCGCCCGCCCATACAATAACCGACTACGGCGCAACGCTTGGCGTCGACGTCGGACCGGGAGGTAAGATAGCGCCAGGCGTGGGTCAGGATCTCGACGAATTGGCCGTCGGTGGTGTGCTTCTGCGCTTCATGAACGCCGTCGGCGGCGCCGAGCATTTTATAGAGGTCGGGCACGATCGTGGTGTAGCCGAGCCGGGCGTAATCGCAAACTTTGATCTTCATATTGCCGGTGACGCCGTAGTGGTGGTGCACGATCATGACGCCGGGGCCGGGTTCCTTGCGGTCGGGATGGGCTAGATAGCCCGGAATGCCGTCCTTATCTTTGTTGAGATCGCGGTTGATGATGTTCATGGTGCCGACCTCCATTCAACTATGGACATCCTGTTATTACGATCACGGGTAAAACTCAACCGGGTGATTGCAGTTCGATGTGCCTACGGCTCGATGCGTTTGCCATCCTGAAATAGATGGAGCCGGTCAGCCGAAACCTTGAGATCGATCTTGTCACCGGGCCGCGGTAGCGGGTTTCTGCCGAGTCGGGCGACCAGCGCGGTGCGAGCGCACGTGAATCGGGCGAAGCGGTCGGAGCCGAGATCCTCGATCCATTCAACCTCGCCGCTGATCCATGCGTCCGACCCATCGGTGAGCTCGAAATCTTCGGCGCGAATGCCGAGGGTCAAAGCTCGTCCCGCGAGGCGAGCCAGAGGGTGGTTGAATAGGCCGCCCAGATTCAGGCGCAGATCAGCGCAGAAAAAGGTCCTGCCGTTGTCATCCAGCGTTCCTTCGAGCAAGTTGATCTGCGGAGTGCCGACAAACCGCGCGACCATGAGATTGGCCGGTTTGTGATAGATCTCGGAGGCCGCGCCGACTTGCTGAATCGCGCCGCGATCGAGGAGGATAATTTTCTCGCCGAGCGTCAAAGCCTCCGCCTGATCATGCGTGACGTAAACGATCGTACTGCCGAGCCGGCGATGAAGCCGGGCCAATTCGACGCGCATGCTAGCACGCAGGGCGGCGTCGAGATTGGAGAGCGGCTCGTCAAAGAGAAAAATCTTCGGTTGGCGCACCAGCGCTCGTCCGAGCGCCACCCGTTGCCGTTGCCCGCCGCTCAGCGCTTGCGGGCGGCGATCGAGTAGCGCGGTTATTTCCAATAGCCGCGCCACATCGTTTACTTTCTCGGCAACCTGCCCGGCCGGAATGCCGCGCAAGCGGAGAGCGAAGGCGAGGTTTTCAAACACGCTCATGTGCGGGTAAAGCGCATAGTTTTGAAAGACGAAGGCGATGTCGCGTTTTTGCGGCGGCAATCGATCGAGGCGCTCGTCATCGAGAAAGATTGCACCGGCAGTGGGCGTTTCCAGGCCGGCGATCAGCCGCAACACCGTCGACTTACCGCAGCCGGACGGGCCGAGCAGAATGCAAAATTCGCCGTCCGCGACGTCGAACGAAATTTGCTTCAAGACCGGCGTGCCGCCGAACTCTTTGGATAGCCGGTTTATGGAAAGCGCGGCAATAAATCCTCCGATAGCAATGCGCTGGTCATGATTAGCCTTTCACCGCTCCTGCCGACAAACCGCGGACGATGCCGCGCTGGAACAAGAGCGTCAATAGGATCAAGGGGATCGTTGCCAGGGTCGACGCCGCGGCGATTTCGCCCCAGGGCATCGTGTATTCTCCGGGGAACAAGGCGATCCCGACGGGGAGAGTCTGCAGCGTAGGATCGGTCATGATGATCAGGGCAAAGAAAAATTCGTTCCAGGACTGGATGAAAACCAGTAGCGATGCCGTGAGAATGCCGGGGGCCGCGAGAGGGAGAACGACCTTGTGCAAAGCCTGCAGCCTGCTGCAGCCGTCGAGTAAGGCGGCTTCTTCGACCTCGGCCGGAACCTGGCGAAAAAAAGTGGTCAGGATCCAGACCGCGAGCGGCAATGATAGCGCAATATAAGCAGCGATCAGGCCGGGATAGGTATTGAGCAACTCCAAAGCGTTGAGAATACGCCACAGGGGACCGGCGATGGCGATTTGCGGGAACATGGAGAGCGCCAGCAGCAGGAACAAATAGCCCTCCATCCATTTGTGTTGGAAGCGAGCAATGGCGTAGGCGGCGAGCGAACCGAGGGCGACGGTAATGAGCGTTGCCGAGCCGGCGACGAGAGCGCTATTGAGGGCGTAGCCCGCCAAGCCGTACTGCTCAAGTGCCGAGCGATAGAAATCCAGGTGAAATGATGGAAAGAGTATCGGCGGCATCGCCGTCAATTGCTGCGCGCTTTTCAGAGAAGTCAAAACGAACCATAAAAACGGCATCAGGCAATAAAGCGCGATGCCGGACGAGAAAAGCGCGAGCGCAAAGGCGCGCTTCATGATGCGCCCCCGGGCAATCGGCTGGTCTTAAAAGCGCGCAAATAAGCGAGCGCCAGCGCCAGCGCCATGAGAAAGACGGTCACGGCAATCGCCGAGCCGTAACCGACCATTCCTTCGGCAAAGGTTTTCTTATAGCCGTAGAATTGCAAAACGTTGGTGGCGTCCGCCGGACCACCCTGGGTCATGACATAGACCAAATCAAAAACCCGCAGGGCATCGATGGTGCGAAACAGCAAAGCCAGCAGCAATGCCGGTTTGAGCAAGGGCAACGTGATATGCCAAAACTGCTGCAACGCGTTGGCGCCGTCGATGCTCGCCGCTTCGTACAACTCATCGGCAAGGCCTTGCAGGCCGGCCAAGATAATCAGCGCCGCAAAAGGCGTGGTTTTCCAGATTTCTGCGATCATCACCGCAAGCATGGCGTGATTGGGATCGGCGAGCGCAGCGATATAGCGGGAAGTGTCGGCTCCGAAGAGGACAAAATTGGCGAGACCGTAACGGTCGTTGAATATAAAGCGCCACATTTGTGAGGACACGACGGTCGGGATGGCCCAGGGAACGAGCACCACGGCGCGCAATAAACCGCGTCCATGAAAGCTTTGATTGATCACCAAAGCGATGCCCAGGCCGAAGGCCAATTCCAGGGGCACCGTGACAAAGATGAATAGGAGGGTGGTCCAAAACGAATCGCGCGCGACCGGATCGGCAAGCAAGTCGGCGTAATTTTCCCAGCCGACCCTTTTCTGTCCGAGCCACGGAAGCGTGAGAATCAGCCGATAAAAGCTCAAACGGAATGAGTCAATGACAGGCACGATCGAAAACAGCGCGATAAAGATAAAACTCGGCAGCACAAACAAGAGCGCGCCGCGTGGGGAATTTTTCATGGCGTCTAGCGATCGCGCAAAAGATCGAGAACCCGGTCCATGTCGCGCGCCGCGAGCTTAGCCCTTTCCTGAACATCCGTATTCGGCAGCGCCAGCACCGAGCTGAAATAGCGCTGCATGATATTCGATAAAGGCGCATAGACCGGAGTCGCCGGCCGCGCGACGGCCTGGTCGAAAGTTTGCCGCAGCGTTTTTAGTTGAGGAATCTTCAGCGCCAGTTCGGCGTCGTTATAGAGCGTTTGCCGCGTCGGCGCGCGCCCGGTGGCGAGCGCGATGCGCTTCTGAACCACGGCTCCCGTCATGAACGCGGCAAAGCGCCAGGCGAGTTCCGGTTGGCGCGACAGGCGGCTAATACCCATCTGCCATCCGCCGAGGGTAGCTACACCGGCGCCGACGGAAAAGCCGGGCAGGGGCATCATGCCCACTTTGCCCGCGATCTTGGAGCGTTGGGCATCGTTGGCAACGGCCCAGGCATAGGGCCAGTTGCGGTGGAAGACCGCCTGCCCCTCGGTAAAAAGCGCGAGGGACTCCGGCTCCTCGTAGGAGAGGATGCCCCGATGAGAAATTTTTCCAATGATGTGATCGCGTACGAAGCGGACGGCGGCGATGGCCGGGGGTTGATCGACCGTGCTGGTCAAACGCGTCTCATCCCAGAGCGCGCCGCCGTTGCCCAGAATGTACTCCATCATATTGCAGACGAGCCCTTCATATTGTTTGAACTGAGCGGAGAATCCGAAAAGACGGGGACTCTTCTCGCCGGCAAGGATCGTCATCGCTTGATGCACCAATTCCGGCCAGGTGCGCGGCGGCAGCAAGCCATACTTCTGCAAGAGGTCCTTGCGATAAAAAAGCAGCGCCGCGTCGATAAACAACGGCACGCCAAAGAGCTGACCGCGATAACGGTTCGCCGCCAGCGGCGCGGGCAAGAACTGGTCGCTTTCCTGCGCGGTGAGATAAGGATCGAGAGGCAACGCCCAACCGGCGGACGCGAACTCGGCCGGCCAAACAACGTCCATGACGAACACGTCAAGGCTGGTATCGCGATTTCGGAGCTTCTGAGTGAGCAGGTCATGGAGTTGCGTCGAAGATTGCGGGCCGATTTCCGTGACGATGCGCACGCCCGGATTTTGCCGCTCAAAATCGGCGATCGCCTGATTCCACACCGCGGGGGCTTCCGATTTCCAAGCGACGAAGCGAAGCTCTTGCGTAAGGGCCGGCGCATGTCGCATGGCGAGAAACACTAGCCAGCTGTAGAGCAACGGTTTCATCGCATGCGGCGCCAGCACGACGGCCGTTCTCTGCTTCTATTGTCTCGGAGGGTCGAGAAGAAGGAGCGGCCTATGCCGCCTTCAGCTACTTCGGTATCGGCCAACGGATCCATTCGGCGAGCCCGCGGCCCATGACCCATTCCATTTCGGTTGCCGAGAGCGATTTCATTTCTTCGGTAAAAAACGTGACGCATTGCTTGTAAGGGCAGGGCAGATGGGAGAGATCGGTGCCCCAGAAGCAGCGCTCGGGCCCGAATGCATCGACGACACGCCGGACGATCGGGTGAAGCGTCGGGAACGGGTAAGGCTCGTCGACGTAACATGGCAGCGCAGAAACCTTTACCGCGAGATTTTTCAGTCGGGCCAGCTTGACGAGGTTGGTCACAGCAGGTTCGAGGGATTTACCGCGCAGGGCAGAGCTCAATCCCATGTGGTCGATGATCAGGCGCAATCCGGGATGGCGCTCGGCGATTGCACCGAGCTTGGTAACCGCGTGGGGCGCGAAGGCCATCACCGCAACGTCGTATTTTTCGGCGGCATCCCAGAACCAATCGGCGCTGCCGTCTTCGATCCACTGTCGCGCTCGGCCGGCGTTGAAGGTCATGCGGATACCGAGCATATGCGGCTGCTGATTCCAAGTCGCCATGAGCGCGCGGCTTTCGGGCCGCTGCAATTTGAGCTTGCCGAAAACAGCGAAGCGGTCCGGATGAAGGCGGGCGGCTTCTAACGAGGTGTCATTGCGGTCGTCCTCCCAGGTAGGCGGCACCAGAATACAACGCGCCACGCCTGCGTTATTCATTTCGCGCAGCAGTTCGACATGGCCGAGCGGCACCGCCCGGTGCGGCGGCGAAGCGTCTTCGCGGGCGTAAGGTTTTTCCGCCGTCTCAGGCGCCCAGATATGAACTTGCGAATCGATGATCATCATGGGATCAGTTCCGGTTTGCCGTAAGAAGATCGGTAACGCTTGACGAATAGTCCAGTTCGGGTTCGCGCGTCAAGAACTGGAGCGGCTTTGAAAGCGGGTTTATGAAAATCGTTGGATGATCGTTTCTGCGGCATCTTCACCGGTGCGCACGCAGTCCGAGATGCCGACACCATGATAAGCGCTGCCGGCGAGCGCGAGGCTCGAAAATCGGCTCAGCGTAGACTCGATGCGCTGAATCCGGGCCTCATGGCCGACTCGATATTGCGGCATCGATTGCGGATGGCGCCAGACCCGGCAAAACTGCGGCGCCGCCGTGACGCCGAGCAGGCTTTTCATTTCGGCGCGCGTGTTGCCAATCATGCGCTCTTCCTCCTCATCAAATAATTCGGGCTGTAAACTGCCGCCGATGAAGGCGCGCAGGAGAACCCAGCCGGCGGGCGCGCGGAACGGATATTTCAGGCTGCTGAAGGTGCATGCCATGATCTTGCGTCTCTCGATTGCCGGCACAACGAACCCGAAACTGTCGGGCGCCCGCGGAAAGTCTTCGCGGCGGTAGGCGAGGTGAACGGTGGCGGTGGAGGCGTAAGGGATCGATTTCAGTTCGGCTGCGGCATCGGCTGCGACGGATTCGAGCAATTGGCCGGCGCGAAAGGCCGGAGCGGCAAGGATCACTGCATCGGCAATGAGGTTTTCTTTGCCGGCAATGGCGATACGCCACGTCTGGTTGGACTCACGGAGCAATTCGGTTGCGGCGGAATTTATTCTGATCGTACCTTCCGACAGCCGTCGCGCCAGATTATCGATGAGTTCCTGCATGCCTCCAGCAAGCGTGACGAACAGACTCCAACGCGCGCCGCTACCCGCGGCCGTCCTATTTCGAGCGTTTTGGGATTTCCACGCAGCGTAAATGACGCTGCGCTGTTTGCGCTCCATCTCTTTGAAGCGCGGCATCGTGGCGTGGAGGCTCAATTGATCGGGATCGGCGGCGTAGATCCCGCCGACGAGAGGCTGCGCGACGCGTTCGAGAGCTTCGCGGCCGAAACGCCGGCGCACGAACGAGCCGAGGCTTTCATCGTCGTTGAGTCCGTCGCGCGGCCGGAGTAACTCACTGGCGATGCGCAGCTTGCCTGAAAGCGAAAAAAGCGGCGTTTTAATAAATGGCCAAAATCGCGTCGGCGCGAGCAAGAAAAATCCGTCGGGAAGCTGAACCAGCTTGCCGTGATGGACGATGGCTATTTTTTGATAGGCCGCTTGAGTCGAGACCAGGCGCGAAGCCAATCCGATCCGTTCACAAAGCGCGATCGCCCAGGGCTTTTCGGTGATAAACGAGTCCGGCCCCGCTTCAACGAGAAAATCGCCAATCCGTTCCGTGGCGATCGGGCCGCCGAGACGGCTCGTGGCTTCGAGCAGGATGATTTCAAGGGGAAGCGATTTTTCTTTGGTCAGCTCGGTGAGTCGATGCGCCGCGGCAAGACCGGCGATGCCGCCGCCGATGACGACGATCCGTTTCATTGCGGCGGCCGACGATTGACGATCGAAATGCGATGATCGTAATTTTCCATGGCCTATCCTCGGCCGACCTGCTGCATTTTCTGTTCGATGACTGCCGCCATCATGCGAATGAACGTCGGCCGGTCGTTCGGGCACTTGGCGCGCGTCAGCTCAACACCCAGACTCGCGGCGAGTTTGCGTGCTTCGACGTCGAGATCGTAAAGCACCTCGACGTGATCGCAGACAAATCCGATGGGCGCAACGAGGAGTGTACGGTTGCCTTGAGCAGCGCAGTCGCGAATGGTCGTCGAGATATCGGGCTCGAGCCAAGGATCATCGGGACGACCGCTGCGGCTCTGATAGGCAAGGAACCAACGCGTCCGCTGAAGTTTTTCAGCGATCATCTGCGCACTGGTTTGCAGCTGTTCGACGTAGGGTGAATGCGCCGCCATCGATATCGGCAAACTGTGCGCGCTGAAGATCAGCGGCGTCATTGCTCGGATACCGGCATCAATCGTCTTGCTGGCCGCTTCGATCGATTCGGTCCAGGTTTGAATAAACAGCGGATGATTATACCACCCATCGCAGTAGTCGACCTCGGGAGCGTTGCCGATCTCGGCGCGCGCAGCGCTGACATTTTGCTGGTAACGTCCCCAACTCGCTTCCGTTCGATGCGATGAAAGAATCAATCCTAGCGCGCGCTGGACACCGTCCGACGCCATCCGGCGCAGAGTCTCTAAGAAGAACGGACTCGAATTGCGCAGGCCCACATAAACCGGCAAATCGGCGCCGGTTTCTTTGAGCAGAGTCCGCAGCGCTTGAGCCTGCCGAAAGGTTATGTCATTGAGCGGCGATTTGCCTCCCAACGCTTCATAATGATGCGCTACCTCTTCGAGGCGTTCGGCGGGGATGGGGATTCCCCTCGTTGTTCGTTCGAGAAATGGCCGGATTTCTTCCGGGCACGTGGGACCGCCGAAGGCGATCAGCAGAATGGCTTGATAGGAGCGAGGCGAAAACATCGTTGGAATGATGGAATCTTGGAGTGTTGGAAATCAGACGAATAGGCCGGAATGGACTTTGTGGTTTTTAACCATCACTCCAGCTTCCAAGACTCCATCGCTCCAGGTTTTTTTACCTTGCGCTGAGCTCATGGACGGCTTCGACCATCGCACGCACGTTCTCTACCGGAGTTTCGGGAAGAACACCGTGTCCCAAGTTGAAGATATGGCCTGGCCTGCCGCCCGCCTGCCTCAGAATGTCCTCGACGCGGCGACGGATTTCTTTGGGCGAGGCCAGCAGAGCGGCCGGGTCGAGGTTCCCCTGAATGCCGACATCGTGTCCCAAGATCTCCCAAGCGGCATCGAGGTTGACTCGCCAGTCGATTCCAATCACGTCACCGCCGGCGGCGCGAATGGATTTGAGAAAACCGGCCGTGCCGGTGCTGAAGTGAATGAGCGGAACACCCGGGATGATCGCACCGATCGTCTCACGTGTGTGCGGCAACACATGGCGTTCATAATCGTCGGCAGATAGACAACCGACCCAGCTGTCGAAAAGTTGAACCGCTTGGGCTCCGGCGGCGATCTGCGCGTTGAGATATTTGGCGGTGGCGGACGAGAGGCGTTCCATTAAGCCGCGCCAGGCGCCGGGATTGGAATAAATCAACTTCTTGGTTTTGATATATTGGCGCGAGCTGCCCCCCTCAACCAGATAAGATGCTAAGGTGAAGGGAGCAGCCGCGAATCCGATCAGCGGCACTCGGCCGCTGAGAGCGACGCAGCTCTTGCGCACGGTTTCAAAAACAAACGGAAGGGCTTCTTCCGGATCGAATTCCTCCAGTTGCTCGACGTGAGTGCGGCTGCTGATTTGATGATGGATCACCGGACCGTCTGCTTGGGTGTATTCGAGCCCCACGCCCATGGGCTCGAGCAACAGTAAAATATCCGCAAAGAGAATCGCCGCATCCACGGAAAGCCTTGCCACCGGTGCTACGGTGATCTCGGCGGCGAGATCAGAGTTCTTACAGAGCTCGAGAAAGCCATACCGGGCGCGCAACTGGCGGTACTCTTCCATGTAGCGGCCGGCCTGGCGCATAAGCCAGACCGGGGTATAGGGCGTCGGCTCACGCCGGCAGGCCGCGAGAAACGGATGCGTAGTCTTCATGTGAACGTGCACAAAAGAGTATGGAGGTTCGATGGCAAAATCAACCGCGGCGCTTGCGCGGTGTGGCGGCGCCGATGGTGTCCTCGCCATATTTGTGTCGCAGCCGGTCGATGCCCAGGTACAATCTTTCCATGGCGCCCCGGCGCGCGCCCTCGAGCAGAGGCTCTTGCCATCCGCCCGACTGGAGCGCGCTCGCGCTCAAGCCCAAAAGCCTGACGGCGCGGCCCGGGAGGACGTTTCGGCGCAGCAGGTCTTTGGCCACGGTGAAGATCTCTTTATCGAAACAGGTGGGAGCGAAAAGGGTTTGTGAACGGGTGATGGTTTTGAAGTCGGTATAGCGGATTTTGACCGACAGACAGCGCGCGAACAATTGTTCCCGCCGCAAACGGGCGCCCACTTCTTCAACCAACTCCCACAGCACTGCTTCCACTTCGGCTATCGTCTCGAGCGGCGTGCCCAGCGTCGTTTCGTTGCCCATCGAGTGCTCATGGTGGCGCGGCGGTTCGGCGCGCGGGGCGAGATCGAGATAGCGCGCCGCGGCTTCCGGTTGTTGCAGCAGATCGCCGATCGTTTTCGTGCCGCGTTGAAGTAGACGTTCGCGCGTCTTGGGACCTATGCCGGGAATCATTTCCACCCCCAGAGGCGAAAGAAAATCATTTTCCGCGCCGGCGGGGACGCCGATCAAGCCGTGCGGTTTAGCCAGCGTGGCGGCGATTTTCGCCGTGACGCGGCTGGTCGATACGCCGCCGGAAGAGGGCAGGTCGAGGTCGCGCTCGATGCGCCCGATGATTTCGCCGGCGGTCTTGAGCGGCGGACCGAACAGACGCTCCGTGCCGGTTAGATCGACGAGCGCTTCATCGATCGAGAGCGCCCGCACTTCCGGCGAATACTGCTGCAAAATCGCAAAGACTTTGCGCGAATACTCCACATAGGTATGCCTTCGGTTGGGCAAAAAGACGCCGTTGGGACAGAGTCGCTTGGCCTGAAAGCCGGGCATCGCCGAGTGAACGCCGAATTTTCGCGCCGCGTACGACGCCGAGGTAACGACGCCGCGGCCGTTCCGGCCGCCGACGATCACCGGCTTGCCTTTCAAGCTCGGATCGAGAGCTTCCTCCACCGACGCGAAGAACGCGTCCATGTCGATATGCAGGAACCAGTCCATGGTGGCATTCGATAGCGATGATTACCGTCCCACCTCGTCGAGGATAGAGAACAGACAATCGAAAGATCACGATTGTCGAGCCTCGCTCCGCCCCGATCAGCCCCAATCCGCGCCCACAGAGATCCCCTCGAACGCAGCACGGACGAGACTAAGAGAGCGAAACGGCGGCTGTCAAGTCGATCGCGATCGCGAGCCGCGCATCGCCGAACATACCACAGCCAAAACAGCGACGGCGTTGAGCAGATGGACGGTGAAGCTGAACGCCCGCAGAAAGATTCCCGGGGACGCGGTCCAGCTTGCCGGAGACTCGATCTGTGCAGGGGTGAGACCGCTGCTGCCGAGCGCGTGTGTCATAATCGCGCCGGAAAGAGCGATGCCGATAGCGCCGCCGATGCGCGCGGTGGTCAGAGTCATGCCGGAGGCGGCGCCGACTTTGTCGCGCGACACGGTGCTCATGATGGCGCTCTGATTGGGCGAGTTAAAAAGCGCCCATCCGAGTCCGATCAATAGCTGCGGCAAGATCATCTGAAAGAGCGTTGATTGGAGCGTCAGCGAGCCGATCAAATATTGGCCGCTGATCATAAGCGCGGCGCCGAGGCTGCAGAGGATTCGCGAACCGAACCGGTCCGATAAGCGGCCGGCGATGGGCGCGACAAATATGATCACCACCGAGCCGCCGATCAAGATCCAGCCCATTTGGGTCGGCGTGAAACCCATCAGGTTTTGCAGATAGAAAGGAATCAGCACGCTTATGGCCGATTGGCTTGCGGTCAGAAAAAACAAACTTAAATTCGCCGCAGTGAACAAGCGATTGGCAAACAAGGAGAGACTTAAAATCGGCGTCTCGGCCCTTTGCTCGGCGCGCCGAAAGAGAAAGAAGGACAGCGCGGCCACGCCGAATAATGTGATCACGAGTGCGTCGCGCGCGCCGCGATGCGGCAGCTGATTGAGCGCGTAGATGAAACCAACGTTGGTGAGGAGTAGATAGGCGGCGCCGGCAAAGTCGACTTTGATGTGTTCTCCGGTCGCGGCGCGCTCCCTCAAGACTCTTCGGCCAAACCAGGCGCACAGCACGCCGATCGGTACCGTCAGCAGGAATATCCAGCGCCAACCGGCGGCGTCGATGACAAAGCCGCCCAGGGTGGGTCCCGTGATATAGCCCACGTGGAATGCCATGGACGTGATACCGAGCGCTTTGCCGCGTTCGGAAGGAGGCGAATTCACCGTCACCAGAGCGCGGCCGTTCGCCATGATCATGGCGCCGGCGATGCCCTGGAGCACGCGGAAGGCGATCAACTGCGCCGGCGATTGCGCTATGCCACAAAGCACCGAGCTCGCCACAAAGAGCCAGAAGCCGTTGACATAGATCCACTTACGGCCAAACAGATCGCCGAGCCGTCCGAGCGTGAGAACCAGGCCGATGACCGCGAGATCATAGACCAGCAGCACCCACTGAATAAAGGAGAGGTCGGTGTGAAAAACGTGGGTCAGGGTCGGTAACGCAACCTGGATGGCTCGGTGATTGATCGCCACCAGAACCAGCCCGAGCGAAACCTGATAGAGCACAAGGCGAGAATGTCGCCGCTGCTCGCGGCTGACGCTTGGATCGGCCATAGAAAAACTAAGGGGCGACCGCCTTCGACGACCGCCCCTAAGCGTTTGATTCAATCTCCTCTGAGAGCGCTAGAAGATCTTGTCTGGGAATGATTCCTTGAGCTCTTCGCGCAATTCATCCTTGGCGCGTTTCCGCCGTTGGGTTTTCTTGCTGTTGATGATTCGGCCGGGCGGCGGCAGCGGCTTGCGGACGCGCGCCAGCGCGGCAGGAATCTTAGCTCGCGGCGGGCTCAATGGATGGTCCTCGGGGCGTCGTGTTCATTCGGCGCTGCGGCCTTGCCGTGGCTGAAGGTCAACTCGTCATCGTCGACATCGACCCGGATGCAATCGCCCTCGGCAAACTCCCCGGCTAGAATCTTAACCGCCAGCGGATCTTGAATCAATCGTTGAATCGTCCGTTTGAGCGGACGCGCGCCGTAGACCGGGTCGTAGCCCTTGTCGGCCAGGAGCGCCTTAGCCTCGCCGCTGATATCGAGGCTCATCTTCCGGCTGGCCAAGTTTTGTCGCAGCCGCTTCAGCTGGATTTCGACAATTAACTTGATCTCGTCGCGGCCGAGATTATTGAAGATGATGGTTTCATCGACGCGGTTCAGAAACTCCGGCTTGAAAGCCTCGCGCAAGGCGGCATTGACCCTTCTTTCCACCTCTTTGCGGTCCTTGCCTGAAAGCTCAAGGATATACTGACTGCCGAGGTTTGAGGTCATGATGATGACCGTGTTCTTGAAATCGACGGTGCGGCCCTGGCCGTCGGTCATACGGCCGTCTTCCAGCACCTGCAATAGGGCATTGAAAACATCGGGGTGGGCCTTTTCGATCTCATCGAACAGAATCACCGAATAAGGCCGGCGCCGCACGGCTTCCGTCAGCTGCCCGCCTTCATCATAACCGACGTAACCCGGAGGGGCGCCGATCAGACGCGACACCGAATGTTTCTCCATGTATTCCGACATATCGAGCCGAACCATCGCCTGTTCGTCGTCAAACAAGAACTCCGCCAGAGCGCGGCACAGCTCGGTCTTGCCGACGCCCGTGGGACCGAGGAAGATAAACGATCCGATGGGGCGATTCTGGTCCTGCAATCCGGCTCTTGCCCGGCGCACCGCGTTGGAGACGGCGATGATGGCGTTGTCTTGACCGATCACGCGCTGCTTCAGCCGCTCCTCCATTCGCAGCAGCTTCTGCACTTCGCCTTCGAGCATCTTCGAGACCGGGATGCCGGTCCATTTGGCGACGACTTCCGCGACGTCTTCGGCATCGACTTCTTCCTTGAGCATCTGCTGATCTTTTTGCAGTTCGGCGAGCGTGCGATTGGCCTGTTCCAGCTCTTTCTGAAGCTGGGTCAGCGTGCCATAGCGCAATTCTGCGGCGCGGTTCAAATTGCCTTCGCGCTGCGCCTTTTGCTCTTCGACCTTGGTGGACTCGAGCTTTTCCTTGAGCGAGCGGATGCGCTGAATGGATTCTTTTTCGCTCTGCCAGTGCGCTTTCAGAGCGCTTGAGCTTTCTTGTAGATTGCGAATTTCGCGCTCGAGCTGAGCGAGCCGCTCCTTCGAGGCCTTGTCTTCTTCGCGCTTGAGAGCCTGGCGCTCGATCTCGAGCTGCATGATCTTGCGTTCGACCTCGTCGATCTCGATCGGCATGCTGTCGATCTCCATGCGCAGCCGCGAAGCCGATTCATCGATCAAGTCGATCGCCTTGTCGGGCAGGAAACGATCGCTGATATAGCGCTCGGAAAGCGTCGCGGCGGCGATAATGGCGCCGTCGGTGATGCGCACGCCGTGATGCACTTCGTAACGCTCCTTCAAGCCGCGCAGGATCGCGATGGCATCCTCCACCGAAGGCTCGCCGACCAGGACCGGCTGAAAACGTCTTTCCAGGGCGGGGTCTTTCTCGACCCGTTTACGATACTCGTCGAGGGTGGTCGCGCCGACGCAGCGCAGCTCGCCCCGCGCCAACGCAGGCTTGAGCATGTTCGAGGCGTCCATGGCGCCCTCGGCAGCGCCGGCGCCGACGAGAGTATGCAACTCGTCGATGAACAAAATGATCTGGCCGCTCGCCTCGGTGACATCTTTGAGCACGGCTTTGAGCCGGTCTTCAAATTCGCCGCGGTACTTCGCGCCGGCGACCAAAGCGCCGAGATCGAGCGCCATGAGGCGCTTGTCTTTCAATCCCTCGGGCACGTCGCCGTTGATGATTCGGAGCGCCAGGCCCTCGACGATGGCGGTCTTGCCGACTCCGGGTTCGCCGATCAGAACGGGATTGTTTTTGGTCCGGCGGGAGAGCACTTGAATCACCCGGCGAATCTCGTCGTCGCGGCCGATGACCGGATCGAGTTTGCCTTTGCGCGCGAGATCAGTGAGATCGCGTCCATACTTTTCGAGGGCTTGATACTTTTCCTCGGGATTGGGATCGGTAATGCGTTGTGAACCGCGGATACTGACCAGGGCGTTGAGAATTTTATCGCGCGTCGCGCCCGCATCTTTGAGAAGCCGGCCCGCTTCGCCGCCGTCTTGAATCATGGCGAGGAGCAGATGTTCGGTTGAAACGTATTCGTCTTTAAGGCTGTCGGCTTCCGTCTCGGCGCCCTCGATGAGTTTTTTGAGGCGGGTTGTAATATAAGACTGACCGGCGCCGCCGGTCACTTGGGGCAACCGGTCGAGCGCCTTCTGTAGGCGCTCGGTCATGGGACTGAGCGGCGCACCGAGTTTTTGCAGCAATCCCAAAACCACGCCGTCCTTTTGGCCGAGCAGCGAAAACAGCAGATGTTCCACATCGATGGCTTGATGATTGCGCTTCTCCGCGATCCCTTGCGCTTGCTGCAAAGCTTCCTGAGACTTGGTTGTGAGTTTATCCAGACGCATTGTTTTCTCCCGAGTGTTGCCCGGAAGTTAAGCATCGGAGCGGGAGGTGTCAAGAAATTAGGGCATGAGAGGCAAATCCAAAGTCCTGAAAACGCTGGGCTTCAAGACTCGCGGCTAGTCGCCTTTCAATGACTTCCCCGGCAATTGAAAATAGTCAAAGGCCGGCGGCTTGGCCGCGTCCGCGGCGTCATGCTCCCGCAGTACGATCCCTTCGGCCGAGCTGATTTCGAACCGATGCTCGCCCGGATGTACCGGCGTGCCGCGCATCTTGCGGATCGTGAGGCTCCTGTGAAATGATTCGCCGACCCTTTGAACTTCGAGCATGAAGCTCCCGGCGGCGAGAAATTCCTCGACGCCGCAGGTCGGATCCTGTTTCGAGCGAGCGGAGCAATGTGCCGTTAGCAGGTTGGTCGTGTTCATTTGCGCTTGGATCAGATTCATCAGCGAGCGGGCTTGATCTTGAGTCGGGCTGCTCGCGTCCGGCGCCAGAATAAACGGGGTCACCGGATCGATGAACAACAGGGTGGCGCCAAGCCGTTTGACGTAGTTGCTCAGATCGGCGACGACTTTTTGTGGATCAACGCCCTTCTCACTGGAAGTTGCCGAACGTCCGCTAAAATAGGGCGAGGCATCCAAGATAGCCAGGTTTTTCTCCTGAATGTGCTGCTGTAAATTCCAGGAAAACACCGAAGCGGAATCGGTCAGCTCCGACGGCCGCTCGTCAACGGTCACGTAGATCGCCTTTTCGCCACGGCTGAGCGCTTGCTGCAGCAACTGCAAACAAACGAGGGTTTTGCCGGTGCCGGTATCGCCGCACAAAAGATAGGTGCGTCCTCGGATCAAACCGCCGTGGAGCAGCCGATCGAGTCCGGCAATGCCGGTGGAAATGCGTTGATCGCTCATGAGTTCACTCGAGCGGTCAAGTTCGCGCCGGTTGACAGCACGATGCCTTCGCCCTTGACGATCTCGAATTCCAATTGATGCGGTTTGATGTCGGTGGCGCGCATTTTCTCAACCACCAAGGTGCGCGTGAACTCGCCGTTGTGCCAGACCATCTCCAAGACGATGGCGCCGGCGACCCAGTACTCTTCGATGCCGTGCGCGCAATGCTCGCCGCTGCGCGGCGCTGCATAGGACGTGAGCAGGTTGGTGGTCGCCAGCGACGCGCGTAGCTGCTGAATCAGGGAGCGGGGTTGCGCCGGCGCGTGCTTAACGCAGTCGCGCGGCAAAAACAAAGGAGTCGCCGGATCGAGCACCAGTCTTTGCGCGCCGAACTGCGTCGCGAATGCCGCGAGCTGATCGACGATTTTCTCCGTATCGATGGCGGACTCGGCGCCGGTTGGCGAGCAAAAAAACGCGCCCGGGCTCAAGATCGCCAACTGGCGGTTTTGCAGAGGGGATTCGAAATCCCAGCCGAGCGAGGCGGCTTGTTCCAACAGGTCCAAGGGATTCTCGTCGGCGCCGACAAATATCCCTTTCTCGCCTTGTTGGAGCCCCGAGTGGAGAAACTGCAGAGCGAAAATGGTTTTTCCCGTGCCGGGCTCTCCGGTGATTAGAACCGAGCGTCCTTTGGGAAATCCTCCCTCAAGGAACGGGTCCAAGGCGGCAACGCCGCTTGTGACTCGTTCGGTCTGAATCATAACTAACAGCCTTTCTTTGCATTGTCAGACTGCGGTAGAAACCTGACCGACGTCGATTTGCGCCATGCCGTCATCGTTCGCGATCGATCAGATATTCCAGCGCCGCTTGGCGGCAAACCGGCTATGCCAACGCTGCCGCGGCGTTTTGAATTGTACGAGGACCACATGCTGTCCCGAAGTTTGCGCGACGGCTTCGAGCCGACCAAGGTGTTCCGGCGGGGCGTTGGCCGCTGCGGCGTCCGCTGAGTGTCTTGCTTCTTGTTCGTCTAGTTTGCGGCGCAGAGCCGCGATCTCTTGTTGATATCGCTGCTCCGAAGTTTTGATCTCGCCGGCGAGCCGATCGCGCATTTCGGTCATCTCGAGCTGGAGCCGAGCCAGGTGATCGTTTTTCGCCTCGAGGACGCCTTCGAGCTCACGTTGATTCAATCCGGCGCGGTGCCATTCTTCCTCAGCTGCTCGCTGGGCCTGCTCCATTGCGCTCTGCTGTTCGCGCAAAGCCACGATCTCGCCGCGGGCCGCCTCGAGCTCTTTAGCGCACTCGTCAAGCGCGTGCTGCTTATCCTTCAGCCGAACCGCGAGATCTGCCGTTTGAGCTGCCGCATCATCGACGCTTCGTTTAGTCTCGGTCAGTTCAGCGCTTAACCGCGCCTGCTCCGCCTGATGTTGCCGGTAAAACATCGAGGCATCATGGGCGGCGCTGGCTTGGGCTTGCTTCAGATAAAGCTCTACAAGGCGCGTCTGCGCTAAGAGGATCTCGATTTCATTGAGCAGAAGAACCGACGGTTCACTTGCCGGCTGAGGAATTGGCTCCATAATTGACAAGGCTGATCGAAATGGACGCTCCGGCGGAGGTCAAAGACGTCATCCGACCGGGGCGGGATCGATGGGGAGCCAAATACGTGCCAACGGGGGTCCGAGACAAAAGCAAAAAACGCTGTGAAGTCAGCTACCTACAGCAAGAACGACGGGTGTCGCCGAGGGGCCCAGGCTGCAAATGCAAATTTTTGCACATCGGTTCGCATTGCTGGACAAAAATGTCTCGCTGAGGAATAAAGCGGTCAACGCTGCTTGCCGGGAGAGCCGCGCCCGGAACCTCTCTCAGGTTTGAAATGGCCGCTCCTTGTGGTTAGAATCCGCCCCCATGCCCGGCTATTTTCGCGCTAATATTTCTGCCATGACCGGCTATGTGCCGGGGGAACAGCCGCGCGATGACGGCTTCGTCAAGCTCAATACCAACGAGAACCCTTATTCGCCTTCGCCGAAGGTTTATGCCGCTTTGAGAACATCAATCAATCCAGCGCTGCGGCTTTATCCCGAACCGCTGAGCGATCGCCTGCGTTCGGCCGCCGCAAGCGTGTATGGGCTTAAGCCGGGCAACATCATCGCAGGCAATGGGTCCGACGAACTCCTCTCGCTGCTGCTCCGCTGCTTCGTCGGTCCGAAGGATCGAGTCGCTTATCCGGTGCCGACGTATTCGCTCTACGACACGCTGGTCGAAATTCAGGACGGCGTTTCCGTCCGGATTGACTATCCAGCAGATTTCTCCCTGCCGGAAGCTCTTGCTCGGCAGGATGCCGTTGTGACGTTTCTCTGTAATCCGAATGCGCCGTCAGGAACGCTGGTTTCATTGAGCGATGTCGCCAAGCTCGCGGGCACGGTTGCTGGCATTTTGGTTGTTGACGAGGCGTATGTCGATTTTGCCGAGAGCGAGGGAGCCTCATCGGTCCCGCTGATCCGCCAATTTTCGAACCTGGTGGTCCTGCGCAGTTTTTCCAAGTCTTTCTCGCTGGCCGGTATGCGCATCGGCCTTGCGCTCGCTTCGGAGGAAATCATCGGCGGCATGATGAAGGTGAAGGATTCCTATAATCTAAACCGTTTGAGTATGATCGCAGCCACTGCGGCGTTGGGAGACATGGCTTGGATGAAGCGCAACGCCGAGCGCATTCAGCGCAGCCGCCGGCAGCTCTCTCGCGCGCTCGGCCGGTTGGGCTATCAAGTTTACCCCTCACATGCCAATTTCGTCTTGGCGCGAAAGCCGGGGGAAAATCTCCGGCCCGTCTATGAAGAACTGAAGCGGCGAAAGATTCTCGTCCGTTATTTCGACACGCCGCAGTTGCGAGATTGCTTGCGCATCACCGTCGGCCGACCCGAGGAGGTGCGCGTGTTAACGGAGACAATGGCGACGATTGCCGGATCATTTCGCGGCAGCGGAGGCGCCGCTTAGCGGGCGCAAGGAGAGTCAGCCATGGCTGGAATAAAGATCCTCGAGCTGGATCACATCGTCCTCAATGTCAGCGACATAGATCGCTCACTGCGCTTTTATACCGAGGTACTGGGTTTAAGTGGTGAGCGGGTTGAGGAATTTCGCGCCGGCAAAGTCGGCTTCCCCTCGGTGCGCATCAATCGGGAAACGATCATCGACCTGTTCCCGCGCCGAGATAGCCTTACCTCAGAAGCAGCGGCCAAGGACAAGCACAACCTGAATCATTTCTGTTTGGTCGTCGGCGGCGAAGACTTCTCCGGGATCGTGGATTATCTGAGCGCCCATGGCGTGAAGGTGCATCAAGGACCGGTTTCCCGTTGGGGCGCCCGGGGCAGGGCGACGTCGGTTTACTTCTCGGATCCCGACGGCAATGAGGTCGAGATACGATGCTACTGAAGACCATTGGAGTATTGCAGTACTGGAATGTTGGAAGATGGGTTCCGCAAAACCCAGTACTCCATTACTCCACCCCTCCAGTAGTCGGTTATTCCAGTTCTCTTCACGCCTTCTTTTCCTCCAACTTGATCTTGACGATACGCCGGCCCTCCATGTCGACGATCGTGAGTTTGTAGCCGTCGTTCTCGACCCACTCGCCACCGCGCGGGATCCGTTTCAGACGCGCCAGCATGAAGCCGGCCAGGGTATGGTAGTCCGGCGATTCTTCGAAGGGCAGGGAATAATCGGTCTTGAGATCTTTAAGCAAGGCTGAGCCTTCGATAATCATCGAGCCGTCGGGCAGTTTTTCGACCGGGCCACGTTCTTCGCGGTCGTACTCATCGCGAATCTCGCCGACGATCTCTTCGACAAGATCCTCGAGCGTTACCAGACCTTCGACCTCGCCAAATTCATTGACCACCAAGGCCATGGCCAGCCGGCGGCGCTGAAGTTGCTTCAGCAGTTCACTGGTCGGCAACGTGCTGGGAACAAAAAACGCCGGGTGGAGGTGGTCGCGGACACGGAAATCGCTCCGCTCCTGGAGGGCCTTGAAGACATCTTTGTTATAGAGAATGCCGATGATTTTATCCAAATCGCCCTCATAGACCGGTATGCGCGAAAAGCCGCTGTCGACGAAGTCTTTGGCGACTTCGGCGAACGAGGCGTGGGCTTCGACGGCGTGAATCTCCGTACGCGGCTTCATGACCGCCTTGACCGGCGTGTCGGTGAACTCAAAGACGCTGTGGATCAGTTCGCGCTCGGTTTCGTTGAAGATTCCTTTGGCAGTGCCTTCGCGGATCAGCGAATTCACTTCATCGACGGAAATAAAGCTCGCGTGCTCCGTATCCTTGCCGCCGAACGCTCGGAGCACCATGTTGCTCGAAGCCGTAAGAATCCTGACAAACGGGGAACTGACGCGCGCCAGCAGTTCGATGGGGCGAGCGACGGCGCAGGCGATCGGTTCGGAAAAGCGCAGCGCCAACGACTTCGGCACAAGCTCACCGAGGACGAGCGACAGATAAGCGATCGGCAAAACAACGACGAGTAATGCGATCGCCTCCGACCAGCGGCTGACGCCCGGGATCGGCAGCTCGGAAATCAGCGGTTCCACGAAACCGATGGCGGCGGCGCCGCCCAAAGCGGAGGCGAAAGAGCCGACCAATGTGACGCCGATCTGAACCGTTGCCAAGAAGCGGTCTGGATCGTTTTTCAAGCGCGCCACGGCCGCCGCGGAGCTTAGGCCTCTTTCAAGCAGAGAATCGATCCGGCTCTTGCGCATGGCAACCATGGCGATCTCGGATGCGGCGAAAAAGCCATTGGCAAGGATCAGCAGCAAAATCAAAATGGTCTCAAGGCCAAACGATTCTAATGTCATGCTGTCGTCTCCTGCTCGCCGCGCTTACTCGGCGGGAAATAGCTTTGACCGGTGACCCGAACACCTCTGCCGCCGTGCGGGAAGACAACGAGAATCTCCCTTCCCTAAGCGGCCGGACGGGAGACTCTTTATCTCAACACATTCGTCACAACCAATATACTTCAGAAAGCGATCGTGAGGTACAGGGAGTGAAATGGCATGAATGGCGAAATTTTAGCCATCTCGCGCTAAAAGGCAAGCGCTGGGGCTCTGCCGTTTACGCCAATCCGACTTTCGCGTAGGATGGCGTTCGGAGCCGGCCGTGGACGAAAAGCCAAACGAGATCGCGTCGTTGCAAGGAACCATCAGCCGGATCACGTACCAGCATCCAGAGACCCATTATACCGTTGCCCGGCTCGACGAAGAGGGTGGGCCGAGCACCACGGTGGTCGGCACGATCTTTCCGGTCTCCGAAGGTGAGGAGATCAGGGTTACCGGGACGTGGCGGCGCCACCCGCGCTATGGCCTTCAGTTCCGCGTCGATCACTGGGAGAAGATCGATCCGAGCACGCTCGAAGGCATAGAAAAGTATTTGGGCTCCGGCTTGATCAAGGGCATCGGTCCAAGCTACGCGAAACGCTTGGTGGAAGCGTTCGGCACCGATACGCTGCGCGTCTTGTCAGAAGAACCGCTGCGCATCCGTGATGTCGAAGGCATCGGCGAGGTGCGCGCGCGGCGCATCATGGAAGCCTGGCAGGACCAACGCGGCATGCAAGACGTCATGGTTTTTCTGCAGGGTCACGGCGTCGGCGCGGCATTGGCGCTGAGGATCTACCGAGTTTTCGGCGCCGGCACCATCGCACAGGTACGCGAGAATCCCTATGCCTTGGCACAGCAAGTACACGGGATCGGATTTCTCTTGGCTGACCGCCTGGCGCATCACATTGGCATCAGGGGCGAATTTCCACTGCGTGTACAAGCCGGCATCCTGCACGTGCTGCGCGCGTCGGCTGAGCGCGGCCACTGTTACTTACCGCTGGCCGCCTTGGCGAGGAACGCCTGCGAACTACTGGGAGTCCATGAAGAGCACATCGACATCGCGATCGAAAAGCTTGCCCGCGACCGCGACGTCATTGTGCAAGACGGCCCGGACCGCCGCGCCGCAAGGGTGTACCTGCGGGAACTCTACGAGGCCGAGCAGCGCGTCGCGGAAACCCTCGCTCGACTGCTATCGACCTCATCGTTTTTGCAGGATGAGCGGTTTGCCCGTCCGTCGGACAGAAACAAGATTGCCGGCCGCGGCGCCGTAGATCTGACGAGCGAATCATTATTTTCAGATTTGCCGCTGCAACTCGATGACGATCAGCTCGATGCGGCCCGGCGCGCGCTCAGCGAAAAGATCTTTGTCATCACCGGCGGGCCGGGAACGGGCAAGACCACTTTATTGACCTCGATACTGAGCGTTTTGCGGCGCGCGAAGATCGGCTTTGCGTTGGCGGCTCCCACCGGGCGGGCGGCCAAACGAATGACCGAGAGCACCGGTGAAGATGCTCTGACCCTGCATCGGTTGCTGGAGTACAATCCGCGCGAGGGCGGTTTTATGCGGCATTCCGATAATCCGCTGCAAACGGACGTGGTCATTATCGACGAGGCATCCATGGTCGACCTGGTCTTGATGGATCATTTACTGCAGGCCATCGAGCCGCATGCCCACCTGATTCTGGTCGGCGACGTCGACCAGCTGCCTTCGGTGGGACCCGGCAGCGTGCTGAAGGACCTGATCGCATCGCACCGGGTTCCGGTGGCAGTTTTGCGGCATATCTTCCGCCAGGACCGCGAAAGTCTGATCGTCGTCAATGCGCACCGCATTCTTCAGGGGCAGAACTTGCAATTTGCAGAGGCTCGTGAGCGGCGGGATTTCGATTTCATGGTGCGCGAGAGCGAGGAAGACATTCTCGATACGATCAAAGAACTGCTGCGCGAGCGTATACCCGCGCGTCTGGGGCTGCATCCGGAGCAGATCATTCAATCGGTGCAGCTCTTGACGCCGATGCACCGCGGCCTGCTCGGGACGATTCAGCTCAATCGCGAACTCCAGGCGCTGCTCAATCCGAGCGGCTACGCGCTCGAACGCGGCGGGACGGTGCTCCGGGTCGGCGACAAAGTCATGCAGCTGCGCAACAACTACGACAAGGGCGTGTTCAACGGCGACCTCGGCCGGATTCTGACGATCGATCCCGAAGACGGCAAGATCCAGGTCGACTTCGATGAGAGGCGCGTCACTTATGAATCGGACGAATCGGACGAGATCACCCTTGCCTATGCGACTTCAATCCACAAAAGCCAGGGGAGCGAATATCCGGTGGTGATCCTTCCTTTGCATACATCACACTACATGATGCTTTACCGCTCGATTCTTTACACCGCGGTCACGCGCGGCAAAAGACTGGTGATCGTCGTCGGCAGCCGCAAAGCGCTGGCGATGGCGCTCCGCAATGTGCGGGTGGAAGAGCGCAACAGCGGATTGAAAGAACAGTTGATCGCCGCGCTCGACACGCACGGCGGTCGGCTCAATTTGCATTGAACAGCCGGCCTAGGCGCGGGTCGCGGTGCTGGATGCCGAGTTTCTTCAAGCAGGCCCAGATCGTCGCCTGATTGCTGTTGATCACCGGTTGGCCGAGATCGCGCTCCAAGTCGGCGACCGCTTCGATCATGCGCGTGTTCGTGCAGCTCAGGAAGTAGCCGTCGGCTTCCGCACGCAGGTTTGCTTTGACGACTTGCCGCCATACTTCGGGTGTGACCGACGAATAGGCATGGGAATCTAACGCCAAGCCCAATTCGTGTAGCACCGTAAAGCCGGCTTCATTTAGGTAATTGACTTCGAACTGGTTGGTGGCCTGCACGTAAGGGCTGATCAAGACCAGTTTCCTGATGCCCAGGTGATGAAACGCTTGGGTCAACGCTTGCGCCGTGGTGATGGTCGGGCAGCCGCTGGCCTGCGCGATGATGTCGACGATCGCCCTCTCATGCGCCAGTCCGCTTTCCATCGAATTCGCGGTGCAGTGAAACACGATGAGATCCGGCCGGATGTCGGACAGCGCTTCGGCGGCTTCCGTCAAGGGCCGCCGCAACTCCGACAGCGGCTTGCGATGTTTGCCCGCCATGCGCAGGCGCGTCACGTAGGCGCCCACCCGCGCGGGCAAGTAACGGTTGAATTGCGGCTCCGTCAGCCGGTTGCCTGATGGAATGATCAGACCGATACACGGTTCAGGATTCATTGTTTGGTCTCTAGGCTGTGAAATGGTTCAACCTTTGCTCACTTCGATCCATCGCTCCGCTCCGTTGAACCGCTTGAGCATCTGGAACAAGATGAAGAAACCAACCTAGAGCCCGCGCGCTCCGAGATTGTAGAAGCGGCGCGCATTGCCGTGCAAAACGGCGGCTTTGTCGGCGTCGGTGAGGTCCGGGTTCTCGATCATCTCTAAAATTTCATGCTTGCAGAACTCGTTGTTGACCTCGTGAGGGTAATCGCTCGAATAGACCCAGGGCTTGTTGCCGATCCGTTTGATCGCGTGGGCGATGTCCGGCTCTTCGCCTTCGCAGCCAACGAAGATCCGCCCGGCGTCGATGTGGCGGGCGATGTATTCGCTGACTTTTTCCTTCGCTTTCAAATCGAGAAAACGTCGGCGCGGATCATGTTGAACATGGGTTTCCCACGAGCGATCGAAGCGCTCGAGGCACAGGAGCAGCCAGGCGACGCCGCCTTCCATGAAACCAAATTTGACGTTGGGGAACTTGTCGCAGACGCCGTTGAAGACAATGCCGGCGAAGGAAATCATCTGACCGAAGGGGTGGCCGAGAGCGTGCACCGGCGCATAGGGAGTCAAATCATCGAGACCGAGATTTTCGTGCGCGCCGCCGTGGATGCCGATGGCGCAGCCGAGTTGGTCAGCCTCCTCGTAAATCGGCCAGTAGCGCGAATCGCCGAGGTGCGCCTGAATGCCGGTGGAAGGCAACATGGCGCCGCACATGCCCAGATCTTTGACAATATGACGCAATTCCACCACTGCTTCTGCGGGTTCTTGGAGCGGAATCAAGCCCATGGCCTGGAAGCGCGGGTTGTATTTCAGGTAGGTGTGATAGATCCACTGATTGTAGCCGTGCGCCACATCAATGGCCCAGTCTCGGCTGACGATCTTACCGAAGGCGAGGCCGAGGGTGGTATAGAGAACCGTGGTTTCGATGCCCACATCTTCAAGGAAATGAACCCAGCCCTCGGGGCCGACTTTATTGAACGCGCCCGGAGGAAAGTCATGCATGTTGGATGAATGCAGGTGATCGAGCGGCGGAAACGGATTGAAAAACGAATGGGTGTCGTATTTGTCTCGGTACGATTGCGGCATGTAATTGATGATTGCCTGGGTATCCTCAATGACGTGGCCGTCGCCGTCGATGATCGTATGGCTTTGAAAGGGCATGATGCTCGTCTCCAAGTTTTTTGCTCTAGGTCATCAAGGCGAACGGTCTTTGTCAAGCCGCGGCGCAAGCGGCGCCTCGAACCGACGCGCCCTGCCCCATTTTACTGAATCGTCGCTGTTACGGTAAGCGCCGTCTCGGTGCTGCTGCTGCGGTCGCCATAGCCGAGAATTTGCCGGGTTATTTGGTGCATGTTGCTGGTCGAGCCGCCGAGGGACACCGGTTGTCCATTGGGCACGATCAGCTCGGCGGTGGCTTCGGTGAAATCGATGGCGCCGGGGCGCTCGCCGGAAAAATAGCTGATCCGCGGCGTCAGGCGCAGCCTAATCTGTCCGTCGGCGAGCGAGGCGGCGTGCACCCTGAGCGAGGTGCCGACATCGTCGAAGACTATTTGCCGCTCGATATAACCGAGGCCGAGGGCATAATGGTGAAAGTACCCGATCTGACTTTGCGGCACGCGGGTGGCAACCGTGAGAATCGATTCGCCGCCGTCAAGCACCAGTGTAAACACACCGGCTTTGCGCTGGACCGTGGTTTGGCGCTCGTTGGCAACGATGCTGCCTGAGGCGCTGGCCGTGCCGCGGCGAATCACCACTGCGCCGGAGCCTTGAAGCCGCTCGCGCTGGTGCGACTCGGTTTGCTGGCTATCGAGCACGACCTTGATATGGCGGCGGGTCTGGGCCGCGCCGGTCCCGAGATCCGCAACCAAAAGACTACCTAAGACGAAACCGGCCATAGCGGTTTTTCTTTTTGCCATAGCCGATGATTATCGCCACTTACGAGCCGCGCGGCAATAGCGAGAAATCGGTGAGCTTCATCGGGTCATAATCGGCCGGGATGGAGCGCTCCTGGCGCAGGATGTCAAGATAGCCGCGCGCCACTTTCGGATTCATGCGTCCGTCTTTGTTCATGATTCTCATCAGCGTGGCATAGGTGTTTTCCGCTTCGGCCTGACTTACCTTGAATTTATCGACGATCATTTTGCTGCTCTCGGCGCGGTTGGCGCGCAGCCAGGCCACCGAGTCCATGACCGCGGCCACGGTGCGCCGGACAGATTCACGATTGCTTTTGAGTTCGCTTTGCGACGTCACCAAACCGACATAGGGAATGTCGGCCAGCTCGCCGAGTTGCATGAATTTTTTGTAGCCGAGGGACACCGCCTTATCGTCGAAAGGCGGTGTCAAAACGGTCGCGGCCACGCGATTGCTGGTGAGGGCGCGAAAACTATCGGCGGTGCCGCCGCTATTGATCACCGCGATGTCTTTGTCGTTGAGCTCGCTTTTCTTCAAAAAAGCTTGAAAAAAATAATAAGGCGAAGTGCGAATCCCCGAGAGCGCGACGGTTTTGCCGATGAGGTCTTGCGGTTTGTTGATGTCTTTATGCGTCACCAGCACCCAGGGCGACACGTCGCAGAAGTTGATCAATATCACCAGCGGCAGCCCGGCGACCCCGGCCGAGATTCCCGTCGATATCGAAGTCAGGTAATTGATGTTGCCGTTGACCAAAGCCTGCGGCTGGATCGAGGTGGTCATCTGAATGTATTCGGACTCGATGCCGTACTTTTTATAGAGGCCTTTTTCCTGAGCGACATAGAAAGGCATGTAGGAAAATGCCAAGGAGGGAAATCCGATGCGTATTTTATGAGCAGCGTCGCCGGCGTTCGCGCCGGTATGCGCGAACAGGACAAGGGCCAGCACCGCGGCAGCGATGAACCGGCTTGAAAAGCAATCTTCTCTCACGCGGGGCTCCTTAGGCGGTGGCGACTTGGGCTTGATCGTTCCAGGATTGCCGCGCAAGCTTCAGCGCGTTGGGTTTCGGCAGGTTTTTCAGTTCGAAAAATTCGACGGCATTTTTGCCGAGTAATCTTTCTTTCTGCTCAAAGCTCAAATCTTTGCCCTCGACCACGTCCTTGACGGAATACGGGAAGTGGCAGTCCCAATGGCAATAGTCGGACGCGTAGAGCACGGTGTCCGCGCCGTTGGCGCGAAACACCCGGTCCAGACCGGTCTCTTCGGACTCGCAGGTGAGCGTGACCTGTTTGCTCCTGATGATCTCGCTCGGCGTGCGCTTAAGTTCAGGCATTTGCGGCGCGAGCTTCTCGATATGCTCATCGAACCGTTCAGCCCAAAAAGGCAGCCAACCGGCGCCCCCTTCCATGAAGCCGACCTTCAGCTTGGGGTATCTGTCGAATACGCCCTCGCCGATCATGTGCATCATGGCGATCATCAATTCGAACGGAAACGCCGTCATGTGCACGTAAACATATTTTCTGAAGCGCTCGCTCCCCGCGCCCATCACCCCGGAGACGCCCGGCACGCCGTCGTGGCCGGTCTGCGGATGAACGCTTAGCGGCATGCCGATCGATTGCGCGCATTCGTAGATCGGCTGGAACATCTTGTCGCCCAGGTTGTTCAAGCCATAGACGTTAGTAGGCAGCATGGCGGTGACGGCGCCGGCCTTTTTCAGAAATTCCAACTCCCTGACGGCCGCAGGCGGATCCTGGCAGGGGATCAGGCCGACGGCCAACAGACGCTTTTTGTCCGCGGAGCAATACTCGATCAGCCAATCATTGACCGCGCGGCAGAGGACCGCCGACAATTCTTGATTCATCAGACCATTGACGGTGAGCGCGATCTGCGTGCCGAACAGGACCGCGGCATCGATGCCTTCGGCATCCATGTCTTTCAGCCGGGCAAGCGGGTCGACCATGCCTTCGCGGAAACCGCGCGCTTTGGCCGTCATCGGCCCCGAGACGCCCGGTCCGAGTCCCTGCGATGCCGACCATAGACGTCCTTCTAGCAGAATGCGCGAGTTGCCTTCATTGTCTTTCAATCGGATCGGCGCTTGCGAGCGCCATTGTACCGGCATGCGCGGCCGCAAATCGATATTGCCCTCGTAAACGTGCCCGTCGGCATCCACCACCAATACGTCATCGAAGCTGCCCATGGCGATTTCCTCCAAACCTTTTTAGACAACACGAGACCTAGCACAGGGAAAGTCATCAGGGCAACCGGCGCCGAACGCTTGCCATGCCGCGGTTTGAAAGCCGCCGGGCAATTCGATAATCAACAGTTGCATGGTGCCGGTATTGACAGAGTGCCTGAGCGGCAAGCGGATTGAACGCGCCGACGCACACTCGTTGCCGCAGCTTTGCGGCGAGGATTTGCAATCGCTGATCGCGACGGCGGCCGCGATCCGCGACCGGCATAAAGGAAGGGTCGTCACGTTTTCGGCAAAAGTATTCGTGCCGCTAACCAATCTGTGCCGCGACTTTTGCCGCTATTGCACGTTCCGCAAAGCGCCGGGAGAGCCGGGCGCGAAAACGATGACCCTCGACGAGGTGCTGCTCGTCGTGCGCCGGGCTAAAGCGCTGGGCTGTACGGAGGTGCTGTTCAGTCTCGGTGATAAACCGGAGGCGATTTACCCGGAGATGAGGCGGTTCTTAACTGAACGCGGGCATCAGCGCACGTTGGACTACTTGGCCGAGGCCTGCGGCGTCGTTTTGCAGGAAACCGGGCTTTTGCCGCACGCCAATCCGGGTGTCATGGGAAAAAGCGATCTGCATCGATTGAAAGAGTGCAACGCCAGCATGGGACTGATGCTCGAGAGTGTGAGCGAGCGGTTGCTGCTCCCGGGCCAAGCGCATGACAACGCCCCCGACAAGAGGCCGGCCGCGCGGCTGCGAACACTGCGATTAGCCGGCGAACTGGGCATACCGTTTACCACGGGAATACTCATCGGCATTGGCGAAAACTGGCAGGAGCGGATCGATTCGTTGCTGGTCATTCGCGAACTGCACGAGCGCTACGGTCATATCCAAGAAGTGATCGTGCAAAACTTTCGCGCTAAACCGAACATTCCGATGCACGCTCATCCGGATGCGCCGCGGGAGGAGATGATCAAAACCATCGCCATCGCGCGTTTAATTCTCGGCGGCGCGATGAACATCCAAGCGCCGCCCAATCTCACTCCCGACGGTTATGAGCTGTATCTGGACGCGGGAATCAATGACTGGGGCGGGGTGTCGCCACTGACGCCCGACTTTATCAACCCCGAAGCGCCTTGGCCGACGCTCCCGTTGCTGCGACAGAAAAGCACCGAGGCCGGTTTCGAACTGAAAGCGCGCCTGCCGGTTTACCCCGAATTTATCCGGGAAAGCGATCGATTCGTCGCGCCAAGGCTACGGCCTTATATCGAACAACTCTGCGGCGCCGACGGATTGGTGAAAAACAACGGGCCGCTGGCAAATCTCCCAGCAGTGCATCCGTCTAATCCTTCAATGGTTTGAGGATTCCTCGGATGATCGTCGCTCTCACCGGCGGAACCGGCGGCGCCAAGCTGATCGAAGGATTAGCCGCGGAGATCGATCCCGCTCGACTGACGATCATTTGCAATACGGCTGATGACGCCATTTTCTACGGACTGCACGTCTCGCCGGACCTCGACACGATTCTCTATACGCTCGCCGGTCTTCACGATCCCGATCAAGGCTGGGGCATCGCCGCCGACAGCTTCACCGTGCTGGAGCAGCTGCGCCGGCTCGGTTGCGAAGCATGGTTCAAGCTTGGCGATAAGGATCTCGCCACTCATATTCTGCGCACGCAACTGATGCACGGAGGCTTTTCCCTGAGCGAAGTGACCGAGCGGTTGCGCTGCGCTTTGGGCGTCAAGGCCGCTATCTTACCGATGTCCAACGAGCGGGTTGAGACGCGTATAACTACGCCTCAAGGCGAAATCTCGTTTCAAGATTATTTCGTCAAACGCGGATGGTCGCCCGAAGTCAGCGCCGTCCGATTCGCGGCAGCAGAGGCAAGCCGGCCGGCCTCCGGGGTGATCGAAGCGATCCGCGAGGCCGCGGCGATCGTTATTTGTCCGAGTAATCCGATTACCAGCATCGGTCCGATTCTCGCCGTGCCGGGAATTCGCGCGGCCTTATGCCAATGCGCGGCGCCCATTCTCGCCGTCAGTCCGATCGTCGGTCCAGCCGCAATCTCCGGTCCGGCCCATCGGTTAATGCGCGCCTGTGGTCACGACGCCTCCCCCTTGGGTGTGGCGCGGCTCTATGCCGATTTCCTCGACAAGTTTGTCATCGCGGAGCAAGACCGCGGTTCGGCCGGGGCGATTGAAGAACTGCAAATTGAGGTTCTGGTCAGCGATATATTGATGCCCGATGGGGCCGCCAGGCGCCGCCTGGCGCGCCGGCTCTTGGACTTCATGGGGAAATAGTCTAAGAAAACTGTTTCGGTCCGGCTATGAAGGTCACGGCTCTCCTTCCGGTAAAGGGTTTCCGCAACGCCAAGCAGCGGCTCAGCTCCGTGCTGACCACCGCCGGGCGCGAGCTTCTGGCCGAAACCATGTTCCGCGACGTAATACGTGAAGTGCGGTTGGCGCGCGGCTTGGCCGGCGCTTACGTCGTTACCGCCGACGACAAGGTCGCTTCCATCGCCGCGGCCGCGGGCGCGTCCGTCATTCGGGAAAGCGCGGAGAACGGCGAAACCAGTGCCGTTGACTTCGCCCGGCGTGAATTGAAAAGCGCCGGCTGTGAAGCCGTGCTGATTCTTCCCGGCGACCTTCCGCTCTTGCGGGCCGCGGATATCGAAAGCCTGCTTGCGCGAGTGACACCCGACGATACGGCCCCCTTCGCATTACTTGTGCCGTCGCATGATCGTCTGGGCACGAACGCGTTATTGTTGGCGCCGCCCGATCAGATTGAGCTGCGCTTCGGTTACGATAGTTTCGCGTTTCATTCGGCTCAGGTTGTGGCGCAAGGGCTGGCGCTCCGCTATTTCGAAAACGAGCACATCGCTTTGGACATCGACGAACCTCAAGACCTCGAACGCTTTGTCTCCTACAATCTAAGCGACGGCGATTCGACGCGGCTCGGGCGCGAGTTGCTGCTCCAGGCGGCCGCGCGACCCGAGCGCCGCGCGCTGGTGCTATGAAGCGGCTCGAGCTCTTCGGCATCGAAGGCATCGGCGAAATTCGCGCCGGCACTTCCTTGGGGCCGTTAATCTGCGCTGCCGCTGCGCAGCAAGGCTTGGAATTGCTCGACGGCGATGTCCTCGTCGTGGCGCAGAAAATCGTTTCCAAAGCCGAAGGCCGGCTGGTCTGCTTGGAGCAGGTAAAACCGTCTGAACGGGCGCGACAGCTGAGCCGGGAACTCGACAAGGACGCCGCTCTCGTCGAAGTTATTCTCGGCGAGAGCCGCCGGGTGGTTCGTGCCGGCGGTCGGGCGCTGATTGTCGAAACCCATCACGGTTTCGTCTGCGCCAACGCGGGCGTGGATCAGTCCAACGTCGGTCCGGGCGCGGTCGCTTTGCTGCCGCACGATCCAGACCGCGCGGCGCGCGCCCTTCGCGATGAGATTTTTCGCCGAACGGACAAAATCGTCGGCGTCATCATCAGCGACAGTTTCGGCCGGGCATGGCGTATCGGCACTGTTGACGTGGCGGTCGGCGTGGCCGGAATGAAGCCAGTCAAAGATGAGCGCGGTTTAAAGGACCGCCATGGCTATGAATTGAAGGCGGCTGTCGCGGCGATCGCCGATGAATTAGCCGCCGCGGCTGAGTTGGTCATGAGCAAGCGCGACGGCATCCCCGTCGTAGTGGTGCGCGGTTACGAATGGGAAAAGAAGGAGGATGGATCGGTGCTAGAGCTCTTACGGCCCGAGGCGGAAGATCTTTTTCGCTAGATCCCAATGATTATGGTAAGCGTAGCGATCGTGGGGGGCACAGGTAACCTGGGCAGTGCGCTGGCGCTTCGTCTCGGCGCGCCCGGGGTGAAAATCATCATCGGCTCGCGCGATGCCGAAAAGGCGAGGAAAGCGGTTGACAACCTGCGGCCTAACCTGCGAGCCGGGGAGATTGTCGGCATGAACAATCAAGAAGCCGTCAAGGACGCGGATTTTGTCGTGATCGCGGTGCCCTATGAAGGCCAGGCGCAGATGGTGCGCGACCTTAAAGGCCAACTGAGCGGCAAGATCGTGATCGATACAGTTGTGCCGTTAAATAAGATCAGACCGTTTGTCCCACCCGCAGGCTCGGCGTTGCAGGAGGCGCAGGAGATTCTTGGCGGCGAAGCGCCGGTGATCGGCGCTCTGCACAACATCTCCGCTGTCGATCTCGGCGACGTTAACGCGCCGCTCGGCGACGTGCTGGTATGCGGCGATGACGCCGAGGCGAAACGCAAAGTGATGGAAATCATCGCCCGGATCGGCGCGACGGCATACGATGCCGGTCCTGCAACCAACGCCTATGTCGTCGAAGGGCTGACCGGAGTCATTATTGCGCTCAACCGAAAATACAAATCGAAACATGGCAGCATCAAAATCACCGGCCTGAACAGCCTGGATAGGCTAGGATCGCGCGAAGAGTAGCCGGTAAAAATTACCGCCCCCTCAACATTTGTGTCTCCCGGCTAGATTCGAAAAGCCTTCAGACGGTCAAGAACTGCGAAAATTTTCTCAGTCAAGACAGCCAAGCTCCTTGGCTCGTTAATTGCCTGTGGCTTTCGGCCATATGGCAAAGCAGAGAAATCCATTAGCGATATTGGTTTTTGTATCGGCGCTTTATATCAGCGGGTGCGCCTCCGTCGGTCTCACTTTGTTTGGCGTTGCGGCCGGCACTGCTACCGGCACGTCGGTCGCTTATACCTTGGATGGCATCGCTTATCGAACTTTCACCGCGTCTTTGCCGCAAGTGGAGAACGCTACCCGCACGGCTCTGGATCGCATGGGAATAAAAGTCGACTCGACGGCGAAAACCGAACAGGGAAAAGCCATCAAAGCGACATCGAACGACCGCGAGATCGAGATCGAGCTGGAAATGGTGAGTGCCAAGACAACCCGGATACGGACTGTGGCCAAGCAGGGGATCTTTTTCAAAGACCGCGCCACGGCCGGAGAGATTATCTACCAAACCGAAAAAGTGCTCGGCTTAAGTTAATTGTCTTGAGGAGGACATGATATGAAGCTCAGAGCGATCGTTTTCAGCGCAATTCTGCTCGGCAGCGCCGGTTCGGCCGGGGCGCAGACGGCGACAGATTTGAACAACGAGGCCGCGAGAATGAATCAACTGGCGAGCAGCCATGGAGAGAGCAACGTCACCGGCAAAATCAGTGGGGATTTCAATTCGTTTCTTGGCTCGGACGCCAACGCGGTGGTCACCGGACTGCGAAATGGCACGCCGATCAATTTGACCCGGACGACCACTACAGCGGGCACCACGGGCGGTGCGCCGGTCACTACGACGACAACGACGACGATTACACCTCCAACCGGCCCAATGGGTCACGGCAACGTGTACATTTCGTTGGCCTTGGCTAAACAACAGCTGAGCCAGATGGGAATCACCGAACCGACGCCGCAGCAACTCCAGGCCGCATTGACCGGCGGCACGATCACTCAAACCAGCGGCACCGGTCCGACGGCGACGACCACGACGACCCAATTGCGCGGCATTCTTACCATGCGCAGCGAAAACATGGGTTGGGGAAAAATCGCGCAGGAACTAGGCACCAAGCTCGGCCCGGTCATGAGCGGCATGAAAAGCGCTAACCGCAATCTGACCACGGCTACGGCGACGCAAGCCGCGTCAACGTCTAAGGGGAAGGCTATCACCACCGCAACCGGAGGAACGAGCAAAGGTTCATCGAGCCAGATCGTTTCCGGCGGTGGCAAAGCGAACGGCAACTCGGGCAATGGCCATGCAGTCAATCGGGGCTCCGGCAGCGGCATCGTGACCGCTTCGGGCCGCAGCGCGGGCGGACATGCTTATGGACGGAGCGGCGGAAGCGGAGTCGTTACCGGCTCGGGGCACAGCGCCGGCTCGATAGGTGGCGGGGCGTCCCACAGTAACGCCGGGCAGGGCGGAGGTCACGGCAAGGGTCATAGCAAGTAGGCGAAACACCAACTGAATTCAGGAGGAATCTGGCCGTGAACAAGCAAAGAAGGACTTTCCTGCAATTGTCCATAATTACCGCCGCCTCCGCTCTGGGTGGCCGCTTGGCGAATGCTCTAGACCCTAGACGACCGGACCGCTTCACGGTGGAAGAACGTAGAATCATTGAGGAATATTATCATAGGGGAAAGAAGTCCAAAGCCAAAGGCTTGCCTCCGGGATTAGCCAAGCGAGGCGGCAACTTGCCTCCCGGGTTGCAAAAAAAGCTCGAACGAGACGGCCAGCTGCCGCCCGGGTTACAGAAAAGGCTGGAGCCTTTACCGAGTGATTTGAGTCATCGGCTGCCGCGTTTGCCGGAGCACTGGGAGCGGGTGATCGTCGAGCGAGACATCGTGCTGATCGACCGCCGCAGCAACCGGATTCTCGACATCATCGAAAACGTCATCGATCTGGTAAGCGGGCGCTAGTTGCTCGCGGCCTTTTTTTCCTCCCGCCTCTGAATTGAATTTCTCTCGAAAATCAAACACATAGCCGAGACCGGCAGGGGCCGGTCTCGGCGTTAACTTTTAGCTTTTTTCAGCGTCTAACGTTTCGACGGGCGAGTGCACGCTGCCATACTCAAAAGCGATGATGGACCCGGAAAATAGTAGCGACGAACAGCTTGTGGCCTTGTGCCAACAGGGCCGAAGTGAGTGTTTCGAGCCGCTGGTGCAGCGCTACATGCAAAAGGCGTTTCACATCGCCTTCGGCTTCACTCGTGAGGTCGAATCGGCGAAGGACCTCTCGCAAGACGCGTTTCTGCGGGCATTCGCGCGGATTAACCAGTTTGATGGCCGATCGAGTTTTTACACCTGGTTTTACCGTCTTCTGGTTAATCTTTGCCTCGATCATGCGCGCCGCAACGGGCGCGTCAAATGGCAGTCGCTCGATGACGAAAGCGATGCTGCCGCCCATGAGCATCGAGCCTTGGCGGATGACGGCTTTAGACCGGAACAGGCCGCGATCGCCGGCGAGGCTAGCCGAAAGGCGAACGAGACATTGCGGGCGATGCCCAACAAGCAGCGGACCGCGTTTGTGCTGCGCAATCATCAGGGCTTATCCATCGCCGACGTGGCCAAGGTGATGAGGACAACGGAGGGAACGGTGCGGGTTTATCTGCACCGGGCGGTCGCCGCGCTGCGCCAGAGTCTGGTTGAGTTTGTTTAAGGAGTCGAACCATGAAAAAGAAACCGGCGCTCGGCGGCGCCTGCAAAAAGTACGAAGCCGATTTGGTACTGTACTACTATGCAGAATGCGACCCGGTGGAGCGCCGCCGGATCGAGGAACACCTGTCCGAATGCCACGGCTGCCAAAGCTTTGTTGACGACTTGCGAGGTTTGTTGCCGCAATTGAACCAATCACCGCAACTGCCGCAGAGCTTTTGGCAGAGTTATTATCGTGAAACCGTCGGGAAACTTGGCGCGCGCGAAGCTCGCAGCCACTGGTGGAGCAGTTACTTGACGCCGCTCCAGCAATGGTTTGTGCCCGCTTTCGGCACAGCGGCGGTGGTGCTGCTTTCGCTTGGCCTGCTGTTCGCGAAGGGTTCGTTGCCCTTATGGAAAGATGCTCCACCGGCCGCCTTGCCGCAGGAAATCATGGTCGACGGTAATCAGTTGGAGTTTTTTCGCTCGTTGGATATGCTGGAGGCGCTTAGTCAACTCGAACAGCGCGACGATGTCGGCGTGAAAAGCGGTGCCGAAAACTTGAGTTTCGATCGGCGCCGGCTATCGGCCGCGTAGGTGCTTAAGTGTTGGATCGACGAACATGAAGCCTGTCATCGCTCGAATGAAATCGTTGTGCGTGCTGGGAGCTCTGCTTGCGAGCTCTTTCGCCAGCGCCGCGGATTGGCGCCATCTTTCTCCCAAAGACAAGGAAAGAATTCAGCGCAACTATCAACACTGGCAGACACTCCCGCCGCAAGACAAAAAGCAGCTGCGCGAAGAATGGGACCGCTATCAGCGTTTGCCGCCGGACGAACGGGAACGGATCAAGCAGCGCTACGAGGCGGACTCAGGGCGCCGCCGCAAGAATTGAGCGGGCCTCATCAGGTTCTCCGCTCAATTCAGGGCGTAGTACCTGGCGCAGTTGTCCCAGAGAATTTTGCGCTTGATCTCGTCCGCCAGCGGCAGTTTCAAAAAATGGTTGACCGCTTCGGGATACTTTGAATCGCCGTGGGGATAATCGGTGGAAAAAACCAAATTCGACGTGCCGATTTGGTCGATGATTTTGGTCGCGGTGATTTCGTCCGGTTCGATCGACACGACGCAGTGACGTTTGAAATACTCGCTTGGTTTGAGCTTTACGTCCGGCGCCCAGACATCTCCCTCCAGTTCCCAGGTTTCATCCAGCCGCCAAAGTAGCCAGGGCAGCCAGCTGCAGTTGGCTTCGAGAAAAGCCACGCGCAATTTCTCATGGCGGGCGAACACGCCGCCGGCGCAAAAGCAGCCGAGCGCGGCCATCTGCTCGAACGGCTGCGCGTAAACTCGGCGCAGCATGAGATTGGGCTCGAGGCGCTGACCGAACTGGTTTTTGCCGGTGCCCGTAGATTCATGCAGGCCGACCGACAGATTGAGGTCCTCCAACGCCGACCACAGCGGATCATAGTAACCGTCCTGCCACTGGTGCTCGACCAGCGGATTGGCGCGCAGGAATATCGCGCGAAAACCAAGCTCTTCGGCGCAGCGCCGCGCCTCGCCGACGGCGTCATCGATATCGTAGGTCGAGATCATCGCCGCGCCGATCAGGCGGCGCGGATCCCGTTGGCAAAAGTCATAGAGCCAGTTGTTGTACGCCCGTGCCATGGCGGCGGCGAACGGCGCGTCCATGTCTTCGACCACGAGCGCGCGCAAGCCGCGGGTCGGATAGAGCACGGCGACATCGATCCCCTCGATGTCCATCGCTTCGAGCTGCACCGCCGAAGTCCAGCCACGCTCGGCGTCTTTCTTGTAGATTCCCTGGTTTTTTTCGAAGTTTCGCCCGCTCGCGATGTCGCTCTCGCGCAGCGATTGGCGCGCCCAGTCTTTGCCGTCGGGATAGACCATCCGTAAATCGCGCACGTTGTGGCTGACAACCCCGCGCGGCGCGCGGTGAGCAAATTTCTTATCAATATAACGCTCCCAGAGATCAGGCGGCTCCATGATATGCATGTCGCTGTCGAGAATCTTGTAGCCCTGCTTGGCCATGTTAAATCCCTCCGCTGGCCGCCATGTTATCTTTCGCCCGAAGAGTGTCAACGTAGCGCCTACGGCCGGAGAATGGAATGAGCTTCGAGAATAATGTGCAAGATTCCGCTGCGGATTGTGATTAAAACGAAACCGGAGATGGTCTTATGATGGAGGTGTTGAATTTCAATTGTGGTGCGGGGACGGCGAGCCGAATAGACGCTTAGCGCTGCATGAATATGGCGACGTTCGCTCTCGGACGGACTTTCCACTGCGTATGACCGCGGTGTAACCGCGGTCATACTACGAATAAGCGCTCGCACTTTCCGGCATGGGCGCTCAGGCGGTCGGTCAGCCGATCCAGTACGGGGTGCTTCATACCGGCTTCCTCAAGTGTTTTTCGGATCGCCTGCGCCTCGTCCGGCAATTTGCCGGCCATCGCGCACACCCGCCGCGCGACTTCTTTCTTGTCCAGGCGCAGTTCTTCCGCGAGTTTCTCCCAGCTTCGCGCGCTTATGTCTCGAAGCCGGTATTTGCCTCCTAGCTTCATCGCAAGCTTGAGTTTCAACGGATCGAATTTGTCATAAGGCAGAATGCTGGCCAAGTCGTAGAGCGGTGCGAGACGGACGCGGCCGCCGACGCCGATCAGGATCGAATAGTTCTTTGCGTGCGCATCGGTGCCGCCGATCAGCCAGTTATAGGCGACGGCGTCGATGAAAGTCTCAACATCCTCCCTCGCGGCGCCTGAATTCTCGCGCAGGAAATCGACGATGCGGCCGACGGTCGGTCCGCCTTCATTTTCATACTTCCTGGCGGGCGGAACGCCGAAAGCCTGACACATGTCCTCCTGGTGGATACGAACGATTCTGCCATCGATGCTGCGGCGGTCGTAGCGCTCGACGACAAAAGCTACTTCATCGCCGAAACGCATCACCGCGGACGAAGCGGTCGGCAGGCCAAGTGAGCGCGCGAGCGTCAGGCAGAAATGCTCATTCTCGGCGTGACCGTCGAACGCGCCGGTTGGCGGCTTCAGAATATGCGTCGTGGGAATGCGGCCGGACGGTATGCCCCATTTGCCGTCCTGCAGCAGCAGGGCGGTTTTCGGCTGTGCGCCCGCAAGGCTGAACTGGCCGGTATCCCCCGGCCGGCGCCAGGCCGACTGATCCTCTCGCAGCGTTTTGAGCCGCGCGGCGATGTCGGACTCATCAAGCCAGTCGACATCGCCGGGGCCTTCATCGCGAACGCCACCCAGCCGGTCCAACCGGACGAACTGGACTGCGCCCGCGCAGTCCTCGCCGACCTGAGAGATCAGGGCAAAGGCGCTGCGCGCGGAGACCTGGAATTTTTTCGCCCATCTTTCAAGCACGAGTTCATTCTCAGGCAGCAATCCCCAGATAAAGGCCTCAATGACATCATGCGGATGCTCCGAGGCCGCGAGCGGCATCGAGAGCGAGAGGGGATAAGCTCCGCCGGTCTCGCGCCATTCATCGTTGTAGATGAACTTAAGCCGGCCGCGCTGGTCCTGCCGCACGCGGCCCACTTCGCGATCGGAAAGCAGGACAATCAACTCGCCGCTCATCTTTTTGGCCTCTTTGCGTTCTCGATGATGGCATCGATATCCACGGGCTCGATCTCCCCGCTGCCGCCTCGCCGGCGCGCGGCAGCTTTACCCTCAACCGACAGAGCCAGTCCGAGGGCATCGAGCGTCTTGAGGACGAGGCCGATTTCTGCCCGCGGCTTGCCGCGCTCGACCTCGAGAACCCACCGCCGGTTAACGCCTACCTTTTCGGCGAGCTCCGCCTGGTCGAGTTTCTGTTTTTTCCGCTGATCGCGGATCAAGGCCCCGATATCCTTTGCTGTGCGGATTTCCATGGCTTGCCTTTATGTTACCACTCGCCCACATTTTAACATTGTTACCGATCGATCACAACTAGAAAATATGAGCGTTTGCTCACATTTATACAATGTGATTGATCGCTCACTATTGGTTTCGGAAAGGTTCGGGGCTGGATGGCCGGATTAGTATCGAAGCACTTCGCTAAGCGATCTCCACCAACGGAGCCACAGGAGCTCACCGACCACATCTGCATCAATCTGCACCTGCCCAGTTATGGCGGGTTATACGCGTGAGTTCCAAAGAGGCGGCGAACTGAGGGTGCGCGTTGAAGGCCAGCTCGTCTCAACGGCACTACCCAAATGCTCAATGCCGCGCTCGCGGGATTCGGCGATGCGCTGCGTTATCGGAGTTAACGAGGGCAGAAGCTTCTGGTGGAGTTAACTGCGCTCAGACAGGGTTTCTGCTAAGAAGCGTTTGAAACGGCAAATGATGCCGATGTGTGTCTAGCAAGATCCCCTTCCGACTGTCCTGGACGGGCTGTGACCGGCGAAGGATCTTGCGCCTTTTGCAGGGACGGATGGAAGCGGAGCGCGAAAACCGCTCCAACGACCTTGAGCAACTCGAAAAAATAACTTGGTGCCGGAGGCGGGACTTGAACCCGCACAGGGTTGCCCCTACCGGATTTTGAGTTCTCCGGTACATTCCCACCGGCGTATTCCATCGCGTAATATCCTGCAAAAAGCAGGCTTCCGATTTTCTTCGCGGTCTGGTTGTGCTGCCTGTGCTCCAATATTTTGGGCACAAAACGGGCACAGCATACGGGCACAACTCGGGCACAACGTGAAAATTTCCTAATCAGCGAAAGAACTTCTACCGCCGCACCGGATTGAGTATCCGATGTGTGATTCCCTTGCAGGTAGGACGTGAAGGGCACTGCACGAACTTTCGCCGCACGGCAGGCACGGGGGGCGGGCTGAACCTTCACTATCGTATAACGGCTAGGCCCAGCAGGAGGTAAGCGGAACGCTGTAGCTTGGGCCACACGAGTACCTAATTCGGCCACTACGGTGAAACACGAGCAAACCCCTAAGTACAGCTTTGCTCGATACGCAAAGGAAGCTAAAATGTCGCAATATTATGGCGGCCTCATCGAGGATTTGACGAGAGCGCTTCACCCGATTACGAGCGAGTTAAAGCTATTGGCTGCAATGAGAGCTTATCTCGATGAAAGCACTGACAAGTTTGAACGCAAAGTGTTCGCAATGGCCGCGTGGCTTGCTCCGGCTGCGCGGTGGGAGAGCTTCGAGCGTTCCTGGAAGGCTGTCCTTGCTGCGCATCAATTAACAGAATTTAAAGCTTCTGCTTGTGAAGCTAGGAGCCAGGAGTTCGCGGGTTGGAGCTTAGATGATTGTGTGCGGTTAAAGACCGATTTGATGAATGTGCTTGACGCAACAAGAGCGACTGGAATGGTGACCGCTATCGATCTGAACACTTGTGGGAAACTCATTAACAGGGAATGGCGTCCGACGGCGTACGCGGTTTGCGTTCAATACTGTCTCGTCGAACTCAATAACAAAGCCGAACCGTATCCCCTGGGAGAGGATATCTTATGCGTTAGAGAAACACATTCACCGCGACTAGGACGATCAGCAGGGCGACAGCGAACCACAGGATGTTATTGATTAAGCGCACGTGTAATTCCTTGTTGCGGTGTTATGGGTGTCCGCTTGTGGAGCCGTGAGCGCCGATTCCCACGAATCACAATCCACGCCAGCCGATGCCGACAACGCGGGCAGTAGCCGTTCACCGCTCGAAGCACAGTATTCCGCCCAGGTTCCAGCAGTTTGACGACCATCAAAGCTCTACAGCGAGGGCACTGGCGAGCAAGCTGACGGGTCATCGGTGAAGCGCCTTATTGAAGCGGGGACGGCGGAGACGCGGCGCCAGTTTGCGACCAAGCACCAAGCCCCAGCCCCTTAGTTGATGTCCGCACACCGGACACCAAGCACTGATTGGTAGCTCCGTAGCTTGTGGCGTTGGTTGCCTGACGGCAATCCAAAAATCATCGTGGCACTTGGGGCAGGTTCGGGCGAAGTAGGGGGCCATGGTGTCGGCAAGTTGTATCCTCCGGGTACCGACTACCGATAAGTCGTCGTCGTTTAAATTCGATTCAATTCAGTGCCTAGAAGTTGATTGCATAAAACATCCCACCTTCCTAGACGTAGGAATTATGATTGTCACTTTTGCCAATGAGCCAGTGACGAATCCGCTCGGCTACGTCAGAAAGAATCTGTGGCGGCTCTAATTTAACGGTTTCTGGTTCGGGCATCGGCAGTGGGGAATTAATTACTTGGGCATGTCAATTGCGTATTCCAAAAAGCTGCAGGTGGGAGAAAGTCTGGGAAGAAGGAGGTGAATCCTATGAAAACCAGAGCCCAAATGATGGCGGTACTTCTCCTCTCTGGCTTATTTGCGGCAAGCTGTGCGGCCATGAACTCTCCGTTCTTGGAACAAGAGGAAGAATTGACCGTTAACAATGCGTTCGTTGACAGAGCTGGGCCGGGTACTAGCACAATGGATATCCTCGACCGTGAGTACGGAGAGGCATTGAGCCTAGCGCAGGAGGCGCTAGCCGAACAAGAGGAAGAATTGATTGTTAGCGATGCGTTCCGCGACAGAGCGGGGCCGGGTACCAGCGCGATAGATATCATCGACCAGGAGTACGGAGAGGCATTAAGGAAGCCCATTCCGTTCGAATAGTTTTTGTTTTCCACGTTCTCGGCACTTCAATCTCCCACTCTTCTTCTACCTGTTGCTTTCATTTGATTGACAAAATATGGGTTCTACGGCCCTTTGTCTGATTATAGCCGGTGTGTATTATCTAGCTGACCATGAAGTGGCGATCTTGCCTGCGATTGTGCTGCTCGCGGCTGGAGTGGCGGTGGAGGCGCAGCAGACGGAAAAATCCTGAGGATCGGAATTCTATCGCCCGCTCCTGGCGGACCTTCACCCCTGCTCGAACTCCCTACAGCAGAGCGGTTCACACCCCGTTTCATCGGGCCGATGTATGCTACACCCGTCCGTGAACTCCCGGACGGCGGCGCCTGGACCTACGAGGCCAAGCTGGACGGCTATCGGTGCTTGGCTGCAAAGCGGGATGGACGGGTGGTGCTCTGGTCGCGGCGGGGCAACGGCTTCACAGACCGGTTCCACGAGATCGCCCGCGCCTGCGACAATCTCCCAGCCGACACCCTGATCGACGGCGAGGTGATCGCAATCGACCATGAGACTGGCCGCTGCTCGTTCAACGCCCTCCAGCACAGCAGGCCCAATGCCGACCTCCAGTTCTATGCCTTTGACATCCTGGTTCATCGCGGACGTAGCTGTCTGCTGCTGCCACTGGAAGAACGGTGCGGGTTACTTATGGAAGCTCTCACGAAGGTCAAATACCCGGTGCTCCGCTCGACGCCGCTTGACGCGACACCTGCTGACCTGATCCGGGCTGCGAAAGAGCTGGAGCTTGGGGGCATCATGGCCAAGCGCAAGGGGTCGATGTATCTGCCGGGGAAGCGCAGCGACTCCTGGGTGAAGTTCAAGGTTCAGCGCTCACAGGAGTTCGTCATCGGCGGCTACACGCTTGGGATTGAGCCGTTCGATGCGCTAATCGTCGGCTGCTACGAGGCTAACAAGCTGCGTTACGTCTCAAGGGTGAAAGCCGGGTTTAACCCCTACCTGCGTCGGCAACTGTTTGGGATTTTGCGGCTGCTCGAAACCAACCGCTGCCCGTTCGCAAACCTACCAGAACCACGTCGCTATCGTTGGGATGTAGGGCTAACGAAAGCCGACATGGAGCACTGCCGCTGGCTTCGACCCAAGCTCGTAGCGCAGATCGCTTTTTACGAGTGGACGCCTGACGGACATCTCCGGCATTCGAGTTTTGCGGGGCTGCGCGATGATAAGAGAGCGCGGGAGGTGGGCGGGAGTAGCGTGCTCTGATAGTCACACCCCAAGCAGCCAGAGCATTAGTAGGAACACGGCCCCCATTAGCCCGACGATTAGCGCGTATTCGACTGTCATGCGATCTCCAGCTTACCTCACTCTAAGCCGTACTTCGTCTTGAGCGATTTGACGATCATCGGTGCGTTGTACGCGAACCCCTGTGGCCTCTCCTTGAATCCAACGATGGTGTTGGACGCGGTTGGGCGAGAGATAAAATAGGTCTGCCCGCCGTATGTGGTCGTCGTCGCTGTGCCGTAAGTTGTGCCGGAATAGTTGGTGGTGTTCCCGTAGCCGGTCATCGTGCCGTAGGTGTTGGCGCTAAGGTTGGTCGTCGATGTGGTTGGCGTAGTGAAGGCGTGCGTCTGTGAGTAGCGCTGGCTATCAACGATGGCGAAGTATTCGTAGCCGTTTTCAAGCACAATCTCGGCACTTCTCAGCAGTGCGAAGTCATTCACCCGCTCCTGGTTGGTATAACCGTTTCCGTTGAATGAAACCTGAAAAACATTCTTATCGAGCTGGGTCGAGGAGAAGCCCCCGGTAAAGCTCTTCGGCTGGTAGCTTGTGGCGCAGGATAACAGCAGCAGGGTGACGGCAGTGGCGAATGCGACGCGTAGTGGCTTCATGGAGACCTGCAGAGCTAAGGCCCCATATTATACGCGGCCTGTAGCCGCTCGGCTACGCCGCTTGCTCGGCTACACTCATAAACTTGCACCGTTAAGTTCTCTAAAATGCCATAACGCGGTGAGCGGGCGTGGTGCTGCTATTCGCTCCGACACTGATCGCTTACAATATTCTCGATGAATCGGACCTATGAGGATAGTCTTTGATGTGGATCGCTGCGCTTTTTATAGCCGTTGGTTTTGCCAGCGGTTTTGCGATTGATAAAGGCGTCATAACGGACGGCTTCGCCGACGCGCTGATCGCCTTAGGTATAGTAGCAATTTGGCTTTCGGTTACACTGTTCAATCAAGAGCATTAACCGCGGGACGCTGACGCTCGGGTCTCGCTCGAAGACTCGCTCGACTTCCTCGCTTGGTGTGCTCGGACCGCTACGCGGCCCTGCGCCACCTCGCCCAGTAACGCAAGCATTAATCGTGAAATGGCCGCGCTAAAAGCGGATGCTGAATCTTGGCATCCAAGCAGAGAAAATTTACCGCAAGCCCTACGTGCCAATGCTGGCGGAAAACAACACCCGTAAGGGATTCTTTGAACACGCGGAGTTTGTGGCGCTTCGTGGGCAATTTGCACCGGAGGTGCAGGCCGTATTGACGTTCGCATACCATACGGGTTGGCGAAAGAACGAAATCCTTAACACTGCGGTGGAATCAAGTGGACTTGGATAATAGAACCGTCAAACTCGATCCTGGCACAACGAAAAGCGGCGAGGGGCGAACGGTAATACTTGAGGGCGAATTGCTGGAATTGATGAATCAGCAATGGGAACGCCGCAAGGTGGCGGAGATTCCAAATCAGTCGCCTATTCAGATTTGTGCGTATGTGTTCCGCCGGCGCGGAAGACCTATTAAGGATTTTCGTGAAGCGTGGGATAGGGGCTGCACGGCAGTGGGCCTGCAAGGACGTATATTCCACGATTTCCGGCGCACGGCAGTTAGGAATATGATCCGCGCTGGCGTGCCGGAGCGAGTAGCCATGATGATTTCAGGCCACAAAACGCGCAGCGTATTTGATCGCTATAATATCGTGAGCGAGGATGACCTAAAGCTGGCAGCGCTCAGGACCTCGGCACACATACAGGCACAGCCAGCGACTAAGAAAGTGATTTCAGTTTCGGCAAGGTCAGTCTAATGCGTTTGGGCACAGGACGGGCACAAATCAGACACAAGGAAGAGTGGGGTATGATAGGCGCACCGTGTAAGGGGTTGTTTTTATTGGTGCCGGAGGCGGGACTTGAACCCGCACAGGGTTGCCCCTACCGGATTTTGAGTCCGGCGCGTCTGCCATTCCACCACTCCGGCACGCGAGGATTTATTGATAGCCAACTGCCAGGCGCGATGCAAGAGAGTGCGACCGCGGTTCAGAGGCCAGGTGTAAAGTTCAATTCCTCTCAGCGGCGATGATATGTGAACGATTGAACCTTGTCCATTGAAGCTTGACCGGCGATCAAATGCTCAGAAAATCAGTTTCCAGCATTCCGCAAGCGATGCCACGCCGGCGAGCTTTGGGTGTTTGATGTGCTTTAATTGAACGGCGTTGCTGCTCGGCAATATGCAGCGTTCGAAGCCCAGCTTGCCGGCTTCTTTGACGCGCGCTTCGGCTTGGGCAATGCCGCGGATTTCGCCGGCCAGACCGACCTCGCCGAAGAAAACGGTCTTCGCGTCGAGCACTTCTTCGCGGCTGCTGGAGCCGAGGGCGGCGACGATGCCGAGGTCGACCGCCGGCTCGTCGACGCGGACGCCGCCGGCGACGTTGACGAAGATGTCCTGGTCGAAGAATTTCGCGCCGAGCTTCTTTTCCAAGACCGCGACCAACAGAGCGACGCGGTTGTGATCGACGCCGATGGTGGTGCGCCGGGGCACGGCGAGAAACGACCGGCTGACCAGCGCCTGAAGCTCCACCAGGATGGGCCGGGTACCCTCCATGCTGCAGACCACCGCCGAACCGGGTACTTGCAGGGGCCGCTCCATGAGAAAGATTTCGGAAGGATTGCTGACTTCCTGCAAACCGACTTCTTTCATTTCGAACACGCCGATCTCGTTGGTCGAGCCGAAACGGTTTTTCACCGCGCGCAGAATGCGAAAACTATGACCGCGTTCGCCTTCGAAATAGAGCACCGTGTCGACCATGTGTTCGAGCAGGCGCGGCCCGGCGATGGCGCCGTCTTTGGTCACGTGGCCGATCAAGAATGTCGTCAGGCCGGTTTTCTTGGCCAGGACAATAATCGAGCCCGAGGCTTCTCTGACTTGCGCAATGCTGCCGGGAGCGGAGGGAATCGTTGACGAAAAAATCGTCTGCACCGAATCGATCACGAGCAAGCCCGGCTTGATTTTCTTGACGTGTTCGAGAATCCGTTCGAGAGAAGTCTCGCTCAGCACCAGCAGATTGGGAGCTTCGATAGCGAGCCGTTCGGCGCGCATCTTGATCTGGCGCTGGGATTCTTCGCCCGAGACGTACAGACAGGTGATGTTCTTTTGACTGACCGCTGCGAAGGCTTGCAGCAGGAGCGTCGATTTGCCGATGCCGGGATCGCCGCCGATTAAAATCACTGATCCGGGGACCAGGCCGCCGCCGAGGACGCGGTCAAACTCGCCGATGCCGCACTGGATCCGGCCTTCCTCGGCCGTGTCGATTTGATGAATCGGCGCCGGATCTTCCTTGCTGCCGAGGCTCAACTCGCCGCGGGGCGATGAAGCCTTTTCAAAATGCTCCTCGGCGAAGGTGTTCCATTGATTACAGTCGGGGCATTTACCGAGCCATTTCGACGACTGGAACCCGCAGCTCTGGCAGGCGAAGACGGTTCTAGCTTTGGCCATGTAGCCTCGGGTCTCTTATGTCTCATTGCGGCGACAGTAGTCAATGATCAACGCTCTCAAGCGATCCAGAGGCAAAGCTTGAACGCCCGAGCGAAGCAGGTTTCGGTTCGCCGGATGGTCGATGGTATAGACGGCCTTTTGCCAGCTGCTCAGTTCTTGGCAAAGGCGTTCCGTGTTACTCCCTGGTGCCGCATGCAAGATCAAGATCAAGTCTGCCAATGCCGCAACGATGCAATTACGCCTGAACGCCATCTCAACATCGGAGCGGTGCCGATGGTGCTTGAAAAACGATAGAAAAAGCAGCCGCCCTTGCTGAAGGGGTGCGCGGTATTCGGGTCGGATGCGAAGTTTATCGAGGCTTCGCGCCGGGGAAATGATGATCGGCTGCGCGCCGTTTAAAAGAATTTCGAGGCAGCCCCGCTCGATCGGCGAATGAAAACCGCCGATGGCGGTCACGCCGCCGGCGTCGAGCATTTGGATCAATTCATAGGCCCCCGACTTAAGCGTCTCCGGGCACATCGCCGAGCAGAAGATCGCCACCTTGGATCGCGTGAGAATCTCCAGATTACCGATCGCGGCAGCACCGTCCGGAGCATTGCTCGGTAAGAACCGGGTCAAAGAAGCGGGGTAGCCAGGATCGCTCTTGCCAATCAGTATGATTTCCACTTGTCTCTGCCGGCGGGTCCGTTCAGACCGGGCAAATCTCCTGTTTTAAATCGCCCTCCGAACGCCGTTACTTTTATAGCAGGAAAACCGTCAGAAGTGGCAATCAGTCGAGTTGATAAATGCCTCAATGGTGCAATAATCGCCGAGGTTATGTCCGCGGATTTTATCCAAGATGAGTTGCTGCGCTTAAGGGATGCCGGGCTGTATCGCCGCTTACGGCGCGTGGAGGGCGCGCAGGACGCTACCTTGATGCTCGACGGGCGCGAGGTGATCAATTTTTCTTCGAACAATTATCTCGGCCTAGCGAATCATCCTGCTTTGGCGGACGCGGCGAAGGACGCCATCGACCGCTACGGCTGCGGCGCGGGTGCCTCGCGCTTGATCACCGGTAATATGACGCTCCATGAAGAGCTGGAAGCGAAGCTCGCCCAGTTCAAAGGAACCGAGGCGGCGTTGGTGTTCAACTCAGGCTTTCAGGCGAACACGGGCATACTCTCGACCCTCGTCGGTGCGGGCGACGTAATCTTCAGCGACGCCCTCAATCACGCAAGCATTATCGACGGCTGCCGGTTGTCGCGCGCCGAGATCGTGGTTTACCGGCATTGTGATCTCGACCAACTAGAAGGCCAACTGAAAAATGCGCCGGGCAGCGGCCGCAAAATGATCGTGACGGAGACGATTTTCAGCATGGACGGCGATCAAGCGCCGCTGGTTGAAATGGTCGAGCTCGCCGACAGATATGGCGCTCTGCTGATGGTGGATGAAGCGCACGCGACCGGAATTTTTGGGCCGAACGGCGCCGGCATCGTTGCCAAGTTGGGATTGAGCGGGCGCGTCCCCGTTCAAATGGGCACCTTGGGAAAGGCCTTGGGCGGCTTCGGCGCGTACGTCGCCGGCGGCCGTTCCCTGCGCGAGCTGCTGATCAACCGTTGCCGCAGTTTAATCTTTACGACTGCGCTGCCGCCGGCGCTCCCGGCGATGGCGCTCGCGGCGATCGATCTCGTGCAACGTGAGCCGGAGCGGCGCGAGGCGCTTTTAAGGAACTGCCAAATGATGACCCAGGGATTGGAAAAATTGGGCCTGGCGATCAAACCGAGCCAGAGCCCGATTTTGCCGTTGATCGTTGGCGAGGCGACAAAATGCATGGAACTGTCCGAGCGGCTGTTACAGCGCGGCGTGTTCGCTCAAGGCATTCGTCCGCCCACCGTGCCGCCCGGGACTTCGCGCCTGAGAATTACTTTAATGGCGACGCACACTAAGGAACAGATCGAGAAAGCATTGAAAGCATTTCAAGAACTAACCAAAGAGATTTGAATTCGCATTGGCTGTGAGTTTCCGAATCAGCAAGAGAAATCCCCCTTTCATCCCCCTTTGGCAAAGGGGGAAAGAGGGGGATTTGTCGTACGCGTTTTATCGAACAACGAGCAGAGAAGTACTTACGCCCTAAAAAAAGACCCGATGGCAACTTACCACGACAAGCTGAAACAGATCGATCACAGTCATCTTTGGCATCCGTTCACGCAGATGCAGGAGTGGATGCGCGAAGATCCTGTGATTATCAGTCGCGCCGATGGTCATTATCTGGTGGATGACACGGGGCGAAAATATCTCGACGGCGTTTCCTCGCTCTGGTGCAATGTCCACGGCCACCGCAAGAGGGAATTGGACGAAGCGATCAAGCAGCAGATCGACCGCTTTTCGCATTCGACCTTTCTCGGCCTGAGCCATGTTCCAGGAATTCAACTGGCGCAAAAATTAATCGACATCGTGCCGAAGGGGCTGAAGCGCATTTTTTACTCCGACAGCGGGGCGACCGCGGTGGAGGTGGCGTTGAAAATGGCCGTGCAATACTGGCAGCTCAGGGGCGAAAGCGCACGCACGCAAATCGCCTCGCTGGCGGAAGCTTACCACGGCGACACCGTGGGCTCGATGAGTGTCGGTTATTCCGAGACGTTTCACCGCTTTCACCGGAAGTTGTTGTTCCCGGTCGTGCGAATGAATCCGCCGCATGTGTTTCGTTACCACCAGGGAATGAGCGAAACGGACGCCCTTAGGACGGCGGTCAAGGAAGCGGAAGAAACAATGATCGCGAACCGAGACACGTTGGCCGCCGTCATCATGGAACCGTTGATGCAGGGGGCCGCCGGTATGTGGGCGCACCCGATCGAATATGTGAGCGCCATCGGTGAGATTTGCCGGCGGCACCAAATACTTTTCATTCTCGACGAAGTGGCCACCGGTTTTGGGCGTACGGGCAAAATGTTTGCCGCCGATCACGCCGGCGTGTCGCCCGATATCCTCTGCTTGGCGAAAGGGATAACGGGCGGATACCTGCCGCTGGCGGCGACGATCACGAGGGAAGAGATTTTTTCCGCATTTCTCGGCGAATACAATGAGTTCAAAACCTTCTTTCACGGCCATACGTACACAGCCAATCCGCTCGGCTGCGCCGCCGCGCTCGCCAATCTCGAAATCTTCGAACGCGAACGCGTTCTCGAGATGATGCAGGCGCGCATCGTTTCCTTGAGCGGCCGTTTGCAGGAAGATTTTTTGCCGTTGGCGCATGTGAGCGACGTGCGGCAATGGGGCTACATGATCGGCATCGAGCTGGTCGAAGACAAGGCGCGCCGGAAGAGCTATCCGGCGGCGCAGCGGATGGGCCACAAGGTGATCATGGAAGCGCGCAAGCGCGGCGTGATGATCCGTCCGCTGGGGGACGTGATCGTGCTCATGCCGCCTCTTAGTCTCAGCGACGGCGAGATCCATCTGTTGCTCGACGTGGTTCAGGACAGCATTCGCGCCGTAACCGAGTCTTAAGAATTGATAATGGATAATTGAGAATTGATAATGGAAAATGGGTCGATCGTGCAGTTGCAATTTTCACTCATCGATTCGAGAACCTGATGGGGAAATCGATATTCGTTACCGGCACCGATACCGGCGTCGGCAAAACGTTTTTCAGCTGTGCTTTGGCAGCGCTAATGCGTGCGCATGGTTACAACGTAGGCGTCATGAAGCCGGCGGAAACCGGCTGCGTCGAGCAAGACGGCCAATGGTTTCCGGACGACGCCTGGCGTTTGAAAGCCGCCTCGGGCTGCGCCGAGCCGATCGAGAGAATTTGCCCTTACCGGCTGGCTGATCCGTTGGCGCCGAGCATCGCGGCCGAACGCGCCGGCATGAAACTCGATGTGGAGCGCATCCTTACGATTTGTCGTGAAATTGCCGCCAAGCACGATATTACGATCGTCGAAGGCGCCGGCGGCTTGATGGTGCCGCTGGTCGGGAGCTTTACGTACGCGGATTTTGCGCGCGTCGCCAAGCTGCCGCTCATCGTGGTCGCGGCAAATCGGTTGGGGGCGATCAATCATCTGCTCCTCACCGTGGAGCACGCGAGCTGCAGAGGTTTACGCGTCTTGGGTTATGTGCTGAACCAGGTGACGGCAGAGACGGGCTTAGCGGCTGTGAGCAACCGGGAAGTACTTGCCGCCATGACCGGAGCGCGCTGTCTGGGTGAAATTCCATTCGCGAGCGGTACAGGGTCGGATGCTATTCTCGATGAACTGGATTTCAGTACGATCGGATCGCTGCTGAGCAAACCATCAGCGCGCGGCGCCCGGGATTCGTCTAGCTGAATGGAGTCTACGATGGCGACGGGTGTTTCCCACTACCCCTTCGTGCCATTGCCCGACCGCGGGCCGCTGCGCTTTCCCGACGGCGCGCAGGTGGCGCTGATCATTACTGTCAATATCGAATACTGGGAGCCGTTCCGCGTCGGGCAGAAGGAGCCATTGTTCACCGGCGGGCCGATGACGATTCCGCATGCCCTTCCGGGTGATGTGCTCGACACGGCGAATTGGACTTGGCGCGAGTATGGGCAGCGCGTCGGCGTGTGGCGCATGATCGAATTGTTCGACCGGCTTGGGGTAAAGCCGTCGTGCACCGTCAATGGCATGACCATGACCGAGCGGCGGCGCATTATCGATGCCTGCAAAGAGCGATCCTGGGAGCTGGTGCCGCACAACTGGGCGCAAAACGATCTGCTCAGTTCCTATGCCGGCAGTCCGGAGGAAGAGCGCGCCGTGATCAGGCGCACGCTCGATGCTTACGAGAAGGTCGTCGGCCGGCCGGCGCAAGCCTGGCTTTCATCAGCGATCCGCGGCACCCTCGCTACGCCGGCTTTTTTGAAAGAGTTCGGTTTGATCGCTTACTGCGATTATCTCAATGACGACCAGCCGTACTTGATTCAGACTATTAACGGTCCGATCGTCTGCGTGCCCTATTCAAACGACATCAACGATTTCAATTTGTTCGCGCGCGGCGGCATGAGCGCGTCGGCAGGGTTGGAAACGCTCAAGAATTGTTTCGATCAACTGTATGGCGAAGGCGCGCGCAGCGGGCGCATCATGAATGTCGGTCTTCATCCCCACGTAATAGGCCAGGCGCATCGCATCGGCGCGCTCAAAGAGTTCATCGAGTATGCGCGCGCGCGCGACAAAGTTTGGTTTCCCAGCCGTGAAGAGATCGCGCGCTGGTATTTGACCGTGCACGAGAGCCACATCCCGAGCGGCGGATTGAGCCGCTGAACACCCTAAGACAGGCGAATCTTGGTGCCGACTACTTATCCAACCAGGTGTGATTCATGCCGCCGCCCCACCAGCGGTAAACGTCGTCGCCCGAAGTGTTGAAGCCTTTGACGTAGTCGCGCATGGAAAAGAAGCGCGGCGCATAGCCGATGTAGATCTCGGCAACGTCTTCGAAATGCTTCTGTAGGATCTGCTTGAAAATGGCTCGGCGCTTGTTGTTGTCCGACTCCTGCTCCGCCTGGTCGAGCCACGCCTCGACTTCCTTGTCACAATGGCCGGACAGATTGTTGCGGCGCCGCTTGAGATCTGATTCACAGCGTCGATTCGCGCCGTAAGCTTCGTAGGGATCGGTTTCGAGATTGCCTCCGGTGATGTTCAAGGTGTAATCACCGCTCCGAATACGGGCGCGGTGCGCGCCGAAATCCATCATTTCGATTTTGACGTTGATGCCGACTTTTTTGAGCTGTGCCTGAAGCGTGGTAATCATCGGCTCGTACTCGCCGGGATAGGAATTCACCGAGATCGCTTCGCCCTTGTAACCGGCTTCTTTCAGCAAAGCGGCGGCCTTTGCCAAATCGCGCGTCTGCGGCGGAAACCCTTCGATGAACCACGAATAACCGGCCGGATAGCGCTGATCGACAACCTCGCCGAATCCGAAGAAGCCGGCATCCATGAGTTCCTTCTTGTCGATCGCGTAGGCGATCGCCTGGCGCATCTTCTTGTTGTTAAACGGCGGCGCGGCGGCATTGAAAACAATGCGGCGAAAGCTCGCGTAGGGCGCTTTGACGACGTGGAGACCTCTAATTTTTCCCTCGCTGACTTGTTTCACCCACTCAAACGGAGTGAATTCAATCATGTCGACATCGCCGGTCTGTACGGCCGTAAAGCGGATCGCGCCGTCAGGGATCGTGCGCATGACCAGTCGATCGATAAATGCCTTTTGACCCCAGTAATCGGCGAAGCGCTCGAACAAAAAGCGCTGGCCGGGCTGCCACTCAACGACTTTGAACGGCCCGGTGCCGGGCGGAAACCGCTCGAGCTTGCTCACGCCTACGGGCAGGGACTCCTTGGGCACGACGGCAAAGGGCTGAATGTCTGTTAGGGAGGCGAGAAAGGGCGGGCTCGGTTTCTTGAGCAGGATTTTAACCACGTATTTGCCCTCGGTATCGATCCGCTCCACCGGAGCCAGCATGCTCTGCCCGTACGCGCCGTTCTTCGGATCGATGGCGTACAGGGCCGAGTATCTGACATCTTCACCGGTCATTTCCCGGCCGTCGTGAAACTTTACGCCGCGGCGCAAGTTGAAAGTATACAAGCGACCGTTATCGGAGATCGTCCAGGACTCGGCAAGACTCGGTTGGATCTTGCCGGTGATATCGACGCCCAGGAGCGATTCGAACATCAGCTCGCGAACTTTGCGCTCGACGCTGCCGGTGGCGATCATCGGATGCATCAATACCGGCTCCCGGGATATACCCAAGGTAAGAGTGCCGCCGCGTTTGGGCTTGTCCGAGGCGGCGTCAACGTGAAGAGGAGCGAGTACGATGAGCCAAAAACCGAGGATGAAAAGAAAAGCGTTCATCATGCAACCCTCCTTCGCTTCCGTTCGGTATTTTCCTCGCGCCCATCCGCACACCGGGGTTACGACGCTGCATACTCCAAGGCTGAGACAATGTCTACAGATGTGTCCAGAGATAAATCGGCCGGCTCTTGAAATGTACTCTATGACCGTGCTTGTTATCGGATTACCGATTTGAAGGAGGCGTCATGAAAATCGCCGCATTAGAAATTTTTGAGCTCGCCAATATTCCGGTAAGGCCACCCCTGGTCAAATCGCCGATGCTACAGTCGGTGACTCTGCTGCAAGTCAAGACCGACAACGGTATCATCGGCCTGGCGCAAATCGGCGGCGCGATGCCGGCGGCCAGCATCGCGTTCATCCGGCAGGATCTCGCCCCTTTTCTCATCGGAAAAGACCCGCTCGAAACCGAGCGATTGATGCATCAGATGCTGTGGAACTTTAACACCCGGGCGCACGGCGGCGTGTGGGCCTCCGCCGTCAGCGCCATCGATGTCGCCTTGTGGGACATCAAGGGGAAACATTTCAATATTCCGGTCTGGCGTTTGTTGGGGGGAGCGCAACAAGCCGTGCCTTCCTACATGACCTACGGCTTCAGGACCTATTCACGGGAGGAGCTGGCAGAAGCGGCCAAGCACTTCGTCGCGCAGGGCCAAAAGCGGCTTAAGATCGTGGTTGGCCGGCTGAACATCCACGGCGAAATGGACAGCTCCGGCGCCACCGCGGCGCACCGGGAAGACAATCCGGCCGAGGATGAAGCCCGCATCAGGGCGGTGCGCGACGCGGTGGGAGACGACGTCGAGTTGATGGTGGACGCCAACTGCCTGATGAAGTTCGACACGGCGCTGCGCTGGTGCAAGCGCCTGGAGCCTTATAATTTGATCTGGTTCGAAGAACCGATCTTGTACAACGATACCCGTTTGCTCGCCGAGTTGCGCAAACAAACCAGCATTCCCATCGGCGCCGGGCAGCGCGACAATTTCGCCAAACTGTGCGAATTAGCCGCGGCGCACGCGGTTGATATCGTCCAGCCCCATGTCGGCTCGGTGGGCGGCTTTACCATGGGCATGAAGGTCGCCGCCGTGGCGCAGGCTTTCCATTTGCCGATCGCCAATGGCGACTATTTCGATCTTCACTTGCTCGCCGCCGTGCCCCATGGTTGGCGCGCCGAAGTGCGCGTGCCGAACTGGCTCGCCGCCGAGGTGATTTTCAAAGACGCGCCCAAACCGCTCAATGGCTGGGTGAGGATGAGCGAGAAGCCCGGATTGGGACTCGAATTAAATGAGGACGCAGCGAAGGAATACAGAGTGAAGTAATGGCTCTTGTTGCTCGGCGATGTTCCTTGCTAAGAGTTCCTCGGTCAATTGGCCAGCGCCCTGGCTCTAGCGAAATACCAATGCTGTGCCGTGAGCGCATCGATCGACATTGAACGAGCTTTTCGGAGATCGTGGCCAACAGCAATGATTGGCGTTCTGTCGTGTCTATTTCTCTGCCCGGGGGAAGCCGTACGCTTCGACGACCCGCTTCATGTAATCCGGCATCTTATCGTAGTGCCGCCAGTCGACCAGCGATTGCTTTTTGCCGCGAACCGCTTTCTCCTGCACGGTTCCCGGAATAAAAACCGAGCCTTCATACGGTCCGCCTTCTTCGAGCACTTTCTGACCATCGGGAGAAGCGACAAACTCCAACCAGAGCAGCGCCGCGTTGGGGTTCTGTGCCGTCGCTAGAATGCCCTCCGATTCGTTCAGCCGAATGATCACCGGCTCAACGAGCTTGTGTCCGAGAATATCCAGCTTGTCTTTGTTTTTAGCGCGCAAAACCGAATCGTAGTTGGGGCCGAAGAAGAGCGCGTACTCGCCGGCGAGCATGCTGGTGATGGTGCGCGTGTCGCCGCTCACCCAAATAGGATTCTGGGCGGCGAGCTTGCGCGCAAAATCAAGGGTCTTTTCCAGCCCCCATGCGGGCACCAATGCGGCCACGTCCTTGGGCCGAATGCCCAGCGCGAATTTCCGGTCTTTCAATTCCGGGCTTAAAAAACCTTCCCAGCCGTCGGGCACCCCTTCGGCGGGAAAAAGTTTCTTGTGATGCGCGGCGACTTGTATGCCGCTGCCGACTGCGACAATGTTGCGATTGATCGGATCGACCATTTGCAGCGGCATCTGAATCACCCGGTGCTCGGCCATGCCGTAGAAATCGACCTTTTTCAAATGCGGCAGATAGTCATTGTAATAATCGTAATCAACTTCGTTGACGTCGATGCCTTTGGCCAGACCGGCCTTCAACTCCTGAAGCTGGCGCGTGTAGGCGTCGATACCGCGGATTTCATCGGCTTGAACTTGAATGAAAGGATATTTTTTCGTGAATCCTTCGCTCAGCCGCTTGAGTATGCCGGCGTCGAGGGAAACCACGACGCGTAGCTTTCCCTCCTGTTTTGCCTTGCTGACGATCTCATTATGGCTGGCGGTAAATAAGAAGCCCCTGGCTTCCGCATCCCGTTTGGCCTTAAGCAAAGCGGGACCGGGTTCACCAGCGGAGACTTGGACAGCCGCGAGCGCAAAAAGAGTTGCGAAAAACCTAACCTGTAGCGCCATCAATCTCATGATCCACCTCGATCGACGAAATCGAACAGGGAGATGAAGAGCGTGGCGACTATAGCGAGCGTGCGCTCTTGCTGTCAATCCATTTTATCGATCAGCAGGTGCGGCGATTGAAGGACGGCAAAGGGAGCACGATGGTAACGTAACACCGGGAATATTGTGCGGAGCGGGACCGGCACGGCGCTGAGCTCCGGCTTGAGGGAGAGGCCAACGGCGGCTCAGTTGAGGGCCGGCAGGTCTTCGAGGGCGGCGATTTTAATCGTATCCGTTTTGGTTCCTCTCATGTGATCGAGTTGCGCGTCGGCCTGGTACAGCAGTTCGGCGACTGTTTTGGGAGGTTTGGCGGATGCTACGGCGCTCAGGAAAAACGTCACCGGATGGGAAAAGTTTCGCCGCTCCTGGTCGAGAGCGTCGTGCAGGCGTTGAAGAATCGCATTGGCGGGTTCTGAAGCGGTGTCGGGAAAAAAAATCGAGAACGTGGTTCCGCCCATGCGACCGACCAGATCGGGCCGAGGCACGTTTCGTTTAATGGTTTGTGCGACGGCGTTCAAAAGTCGATCGCCGGCGGGATAGCCGAAACGGTAATTGATCGTTTGCAGACCGGCGACATCGATGGTCGCCAAGGTCATGGGCTGCGCGCCAAACGCTTTGTGAATTTCGCCGGCGGCCAATTCGTAAAAAGCCTGACCGTTGGGCAATCCCGTGAGCAGGTCGCGCGCCGCCAGTCGGTCCAAGTCGTCGAGCCTCATGCGTAGCTGGTCGACAACGACGGCGCACGCGACCAACAGTCCGGCGCGCATGAGAAGATTCCACCAATCGCTCCAAGCCAGCTCGGGAAAACCGATGGGAATCGCGTGAGCCGTGAACCAAGCGAGGGCCGACCAAAGCGCGGCCAAGACACCGCCATTGCGGGAAACGAACCAAGCGCCGAGAAATACCGGCACGAGGTAAAGCAACAAAAAATCGACCGCGCCGCCGCTCGCAGAGGTCATGAAAGCCAAAATATTGGCCCAAGCGAGGGCAAAAAGCACGATCGTCAGCTTGCGACGGCGCGAAATAAAGGCGGCAATTTCCTTAAACATCCCGAAACCCCCAAGCTCAACGTGATCGAGTATCGATTGTAAGAGATCGGTGTTTTTCCAGCAATGTTTTTCTGCTTTACGGTGAGCGTTCACGCGCTCAGCATGAGAGTCATCCGGCAGTCCCAGCCGATAGATTTTCCGGTTGTCACGCGATCAGGAAATTGCTTTAATCGGCGCCGCGTTGGCTGCGCTTGACCGGAACTCAGCGTGGGAGGCTTCTATGCGTTGGATGTATCCAGACCGGCTGTTCCGTGTTTTCCTGATGGTTGTAGTCTGCGAGGCGGCGGCGCTCTCGGCGCAAGAGCCGTTTTTCAAGGGTAAGACGATTCGGATCATCGTGGGCTTGGCGCCGGGCGGCGGGTTCGACACCTATTCGCGCGTGTTTGCGCGCCATATGGGGAGACACATTCCGGGTCACCCGACGATGATGGTGGAAAACATGCCCGGCGCGGCAAGTCTTTTGGCGGCCAATTACATTTATAAAGCGGCCAAACCGGACGGGCTCACCATCGGCAATTTCGTCGGCGGACTGGTTTTTCAGCAGATACTCGGTTTGGCCGGCGTCGAATTCGATGGACGCAAATTCGAGTACCTCGGCGTGCCGGCACAAGACAATTTCATTCTGGGCATCGCCAAATCCACCGGCATCGCAAGCATTGAACAGTGGAAAGCGTCGGGCACGGTCCTGAAGATCGGCGGTGTGGCGCCGGGCGGCGGGACCGATGACATTCCAAAGATTCTGAAAGCGACGCTGGGTCTGCCGTTGCAGTTGGTGTCCGGTTACAAAGGCACCGGACCCGTGCGACTTGCGTTCAACTCCGGTGAAGTTCACGGCATCTGCAATTCCTGGGAATCTTTCAAGGCCACTTGGCGCGCCGAACTGGACAAAGGGGAGCTCACGCTCCTCGTGCAAGCCAATTTGAAGCCTCATCCCGAGCTGCCCCATGTGTCCTGGGCGGCCGATCTTACCAAGAACGAGGACGCCCGGAAAATGATTCTTACCGCAGCACGAACCAACGGTTTGTTGAATCGCTTTTACGTCTTGCCGCCAGGGACGCCGAAGGATCGCGTGCAGCTACTGCGCAAAGCCTTTCTCGATACCATCAAAGATCCCGAGTTTGTCGCTGACACGCAGAAAGCGAAACTCGATCTCGATCCGATCGAAGGCGAAGAGATTCACCGGCAAGTGCGCGAGCTGTTCAAGTTGGAACCGTCGCTGGTGGCGAAAATGAAAGAGATCTTGAAATAGCTCCTGCGCCGCGTCGGGCACGATCTCCATCGACTGCAACCGGAAACCAGCGAACTTAGAGTAAAAAATTGGCGCACTTTAGCGAAAGAGTGGCGCGGCGTCAGATTTAAAATAGCCGCTCATTGGCGAGATAAACTAAAATATGCGGCGTGGATTTTGGCAAAATTGTGCTTGCGGCTTTACTGATAGCGGCCCATGCGGGATGGCTCGAGCCGGCTCGGAGCCAGGAAGCGGAGGAAGAAAGCGCGCCTCAAGCATTTAACGAAGCGCGCGAAGCGGAGGCTCCGTCGGCGCCGGAAACGGGATTTGCAAGCTTCTACCACACGCTATTTCACGGCCGCCGTACTGCCAGCGGGGAAACATTCAACCGTCACGCGCTCACGGCAGCGCACCGCAGTTTGCCGTTCGGTACGCTCGTGCGCGTGACTAATCTGCGCAACGAGCGCAGCGTGATCGTGCGGGTCAACGACCGCGGCCCGCACAATAGGAATCGCGTCATCGATGTTTCGCCTCGGGCAGCGCGCGAGCTAGGGTTTCTCGCCCATGGCGTGACCTGGGTCATGGTCGAAGTGATTGGCGCCGAATGGAAAAAGGAACATTTTCGGCCACGGTAAAGCCCGAAGGACCGCTCTGCTGGCGCGGGTTTTCTTTGATGCCCACTTAGAAGGGCAACGCCGGAAGCGGGTCCGCGGAACATCGGTCAAACTTCCTGCTGCAGCGTCCGCAATGCGCGTAAAACCAATTCGCGCCGGAATTGTTTTTCGTTTGCCGGAGTCAACTCCGGATTTCCGGTCGGGCTGGTGATGCCGCCCGAGGCGATGGCACGGAGCGAGCCCACTTCTTTGGCGACGGGAATCATCGTGCAGATTTGTGTCACGGGAATCGACAGCTTCTCTATTTCCTTGCTGATCGCTGCGCCGCAGCGTGTGCTGGAACCTCACGTGGAGGTGAGAATCACCCCGGTCACGCCGGCGGCTTTAAGCTGATCCGCGATCTGCCGGCCAATCTGCGTGGCATTTTCCACCGCGGCATGAGCGCCGCCGGTGGAGCGAATAAATTCGTGCACTTTGCCGATGACGCCCTCACGTTCCAGCTCACGAATCGCGTCGAGCGGCACGAGCCGATTGGGATCCTGATTGGCACACGCCGTGTCGTAGCCGGAATGAACCGCATCGAACTTGTCGGCGTCGAGTGAGTTCACGTTCCGGATGGGAATGGTTGTGAAGCGCGTCGGGCGGCCCGGTTCGATTTTGTCCGGATTGCCTTCAACGACCAAGCCGCCGTCGGTGACGAGCGCGATGACGGCCGACTTCAAATCGGCCAGGGGGGCAGCGGGTTTGCCGCCGGCAAACTTCGGCGGCGCGATTTCCGATCGAAAGGGTTCGCCGCGCAATTTGGCGAGCAGCATGTCGATTGCGCGTTCGGCCGGCGGTTTGGCGGCGAATACGTTGCGCTTTATGCCGCGCCGCAGGTATCCCTCGTCCGCAGGCGTGCCGATCGCTTCACGGCGCGCCAGCTTGATTCCCAGAGCGCACATGCGCCGAATCGCCGGTACCATGCGCGCGATATGAGCACCGCAATCGACAATGTAAATTTCCTTTCGATACAACGAAACAGCGACATTGTCCTCGTCCATGCCGGCCACTGCGGCAATGCCGAGTCGCTGCTGCGCTGCCCGAGCGATCGCGGCGCAGGCAACGCCGTAGCGGCCGCTCTCGAAAGCAGGGCCGGCGATTAACAGGTCCGCTTTGAATCCGGCAATTCGGCCGATCAATTGCTCGATGACTTCTTCTTGATGTTCGGCGAAAAAATTATCGCCGCAATAGATGGTCGCGACAACTTCGCCGGCGTCACCGAGCGCCTGCTGCAAGGCGCGGCCAGGGCCGATCGGTCCTTCAATAAGGTCCGGACCAACGTCGCCTTTGTCCTCACCGCCGATTTGGGCGAAGAATTGATTCAGGTAATGAACGACGCGGATTGTGCTACTCATACTAGCGACTCCATGGGAAAAAAATTACCCCCGCAAGTAATTCATTTACCCGCCGGTACAACACAGCAAATGAAAACGAGCCGGACCATGCTCAAAGCACGGCGGAAAATCCCCCAATGGTCCCCTTTGTCAAGGGGGGCGGCCCGAAGGACCAGGGGATTTATACCTCTAGTCGGCATTCTCATAAGAGGCACGCAACGTTCGGAGCAGAAAGTTTTTTTGCCTTAGCGCCATGGCGTCTTTGCGGGAGATATCTCCGAAGCGTCTCCTAGCTCATATATGTCGTCAGCCGTGATGCCCCCAGTTGACTGATGGCGCCGATCAAATCGCCTAGCCATACCGTGATTTCTTGATTGGCGGGCAGCGGCGGAAGATCGGGACTGGTATTGTCCGGATTGGAATTATCCAGATGCAGCGTAGCGCCGCCGATAACGCGGTCGACCGCGGGCAGCGTGATCGCGTCGCGCGTGAGGCCCGGCGATACCAAAGCGTTGACGTTCTCAGGGACGAAGGTGATGCCGGTATCCGGATAACGCTCCATGATAATCAGCGCCGCTTTCATGCCGAGCTCTTCGGCGCGCGTGTAAGTCATCATCAGGTCCGTATCGACCGCGCCGCCGCCGATTTTGGTGGCGATGATGCCGTCGGCATTCAAAACCTCTTTGGCCAGTCGGGCATTCATTAATGCATTGCGCTCTTTCTCCGCGACAACGGCGGGGGCGACCGTGAGCACGACACCGCTAAACCAGAGATCTTTCTTGTGGCGGCGGTACAGCTCGAGAATGACCGGGTGGTTCTGCGCGAACCAGGTGAACGCAGAGTAGGAAAACATCAGCGCGCCATCGAGGATTTCATTCGGATGCACGATGGTCGGCATGAACCCCTGGATATTGCTGCCATAGAAAACCGGTTCGTTTGGCTGCGTCGGATGTTGATGCGAGTGCATCGGGAAAATGTAGGCGATGCGGGGCAGATCTTTCGGCCCTTGGTTAGACGCGACCGGCGGCAAGTCGAAGATCTGTGCTTCGTCGGGCGCGATATCTTTCGCCGCGGCTGCCAGGTACACCGCTGTCTTCAGTCCGGCTTTCTTGACAGCGAGTTTGTATTCCTCCCTGTCGGCGTTCTGTTTCGGATAGGGCAGCAAGATTACATTGTGAGTGTTCGCCAGCGGCGAATACTCTCGGGCCGGGCCGCTCATGTCGATCAGCTGACGCGAGCGCGCAGCCGTCTGATCGGTTTCGACCACGGCGACGTTCTTCAGCACACGGGTCTTGCCATCGCCGACGAGACCGACGCCCTCGAGTGCGCCGGGAAAATTCGGGCCGTTCAGCCGGTAGCGGGGTTCGAGGACGTCGAGCACGCGCAGGATTCGGCAAGACTCGCCAGGATGAGCGAGGGCGACCTCGACATGTTCGAAGAGCGGCTCCTGTTCGAGCAGGGCAGTGAGTTCAGCCCGATGGATCGATAGAGTCGCGCTCTTTACTGCGGTCGCCGCGCCGAAGCAGATGTTTTTTACGTGAATACGACCAAGCTCTAACCGCATTTGCCCGATAATTATCACCGAAGGGCATGCGAGGGTAGAGGTCGGCGGCGGGATTGATCCTAGATGGGTAGGTAATTTGAATTGATAACGTCATTGATAACGTCACGGCTAAGCTGCTGGGGACCTGCAACACCGGCATGTCGCGCGAAACCAGGATGGCGGGCCCGGTCAGTGTTAGCGGCAAGTTGACTTCGAATCAGCGCGGCGGTAACGGACCGTCGCCGGAAATGGCTTTGAAAAGTTCGCGGATTTCGCTGTCGCGCGGGATGGCGCGGACGACTTTCTCTTCTTCTTCAGCAAGGATCGGAAAGGCTTGTTCGCCGGCGAATTTCTTAAAGTCGGCGCGGAACGCCGGGTCTTCAAAGGTTTTCCGCATGGCGGTGCGCAAGATCTCGACGCGCTCCCTGGGCGTGCCGGGAGGAAAAACATACGGCGAGCCGGCTTGGCGCAAGCCGCGCTGCAGCGCGAGAACTTTGCGCTCGCGGTCGGATTTGGCGAAGCTCTCGAGCTCGGGGAGGTGTCCGAAGCGCGGATGTTTGTTCCCCTGGGGGACTTCCAGAACCGTGTGAAAATCGATCAATCCTTTGTCCAGCCAATCGGCGTTGCGCTGCAATATCGTATCCGCTAGGTTCGATCGGGCATCGACCTCACCGCTTTGCAGCGCAACATCGATCTCGGGCCCGGAATAACCGACGACGAATTTAGGGTCTTTAATTCCTAGCACCCAGGCGAACAGCCGGCCGGTGATATAGATTGTATGCCCGACCGATTGGGCGCCAATCCTCAAGCCCGAAGCGGCACGGACTTTGTCGATCGAGTTGAGACCGGCCTCTTTGCGGGTCGCGAAGACCCAGTGGACGATGCTATCGGGAGAGCCGAGATAGATGAATTTGTCGACGTCGTATTCGACGCCCGAAGCGCCGAGCACCGCGTTGGTCACCATCGACGCGCCCAGGTTGGCGATGGTCAGGCCGTCAGGTTTCACGGACTTAAACATCTGATTTGCGGCTGTCCTGCCGCCGGCGCCCGGAACGTACTGCGCGACGATATTGGGATTGCCGGGGATATATTTCGTCAGGTACGGCATCATCGCTTTGATGCGCAAATCGCCCGTGCCGCCGGGATTTAAGCCGATGATCAGTGTGATGGTCTTACCTTGATAGAAATTTGATTGCGCGTGGGCGGAACTCGACGATGAAAGAAGTATCGTGACGAGTGCGAATGTTCTTACCATAGAATCTCCTTTACTCGTTCCAATTGTTCCAGCTGTTCCAATTGTTCCAGCCCCCTCCTAAATCCTCTCCCAGTCTTATCTTGCCGGCAACGGGCCGGCGCCGATAATCTTTTTAAACAACTCAATCGTTTCAGGATCGCGCGGAATATCGCGCACGGCCTTCTCGTTGGCTTCGGGCGTAAGCGGCGTCGGCTCATCGCCGGTGAGCTTTTTGAACTCGCGGACAAATTCGGGATCGCTCAAGGCTTTGCGCATGGCGACCTGGAGTATTTCAACCCGTTCCCTCGGCACACCGGGCGGCAGAAAAAAAGGCGAGCCCGCCAATCTAAAACCGCGCTGCATGGCCAAGACTTTGCGCTCCTTATCGGTCTTAGCGAAAGTTTCTACCTCGGGGACGGATGGAAAGCGAGGATGCTTGTCGCCTTTGGGCATTTCGAAGATCGCGTGAACATCGATGAGTCGCTTATCGAACCATTCGCGATTGCGGTGCAGCATCCAATCGGCAGCCTGCGATCGCGCATCGAGCTCGCCGCGCATAAGAGCTATGTCGATTTCGTTGCCGGCGTAGGCGGTGATGAACTTGGGATCTTTCAAGCCGAGGAGCCAGGAAAAAATTCTGCCGGTGATATAAATCGTGTGGCCGACCGACTGGGCGCCGATGCGAATGCCCGATGCAGCTCTGAGTTTTTCCAGATTGTCGAGCTTCAGCGCGCTGGGAGTGATGAAGAGATAGTGTGCCGCGCTGTAGGGCGTGCCCAAGTAAAGAAAGCGATCGATGTCATATTGCACGCCGGTCTCGCCCATGATCGAGTTCGAAATGAAGCCGGCGCCCGAGTTGCCGATGATGAGACCATCGGCCTTCGCCGTTCGGTAAACATGGTTAGCCGCCTTGCGGCCGCCGCCGCCGGGCATGTACTCGCTGACGATGGTGGGGTTGCCCGGAATATATTTCTGCATGAACGGCAAAACCGCCTTGACGCGCATATCGCCGGCATCCCCGGGCTCGCGGCCTTGGACGATGGTGATCGTCTTGCCTTCGTAGAAAGGACTCTGGGCGAAGGCTGAAGCTAACGACCATAACGCGAATATTGCGAAGCCAGCCGTCTTTAGCATATACGCTCCTTTCACGTTCAAATCGTTCAAACCGTTCAACCGCTGTGCTCCGTTCAATCCCCGCCTTTGTCATCCGCCGGTCCGGTCATCCAGAGCTTGTCGAAGGACGCGGGAAGGATTTAGGAGGAGGTTTGAACGGCTTGAACATTTGGAACGACTTGACGCCCAGGGCTAACGCGGCGGTAACGGCGCGGTGCCGGCGAATTTTTTGAACAGCTCGATGATCTCCGGATCGCGCGGAATGTTGCGCACAATCCTGGCTTGCTCGTCGGGATCGAGCGGCGTCGGGTCATCGCCGCCGGTGAGCCGCTTGTAATCGGCGGCGAACTGCGGATCGCTGTTGGTCTTGCGCACGGCCTCTTTAAGGATGTCGAGGCGATCCTTGGGCGTGCCGGGCGGCGCCATGAGTATGGTGCCGACGACGCGAAAGCCTTCCATCATCGTCAAAAGCTTTCTCTCCCGTTCCGATTTGACGAAGCTCGTGATGTCCGGCAGCCGGAGGTGGGCGTAACGCGGATCTTTGTGGCCGCGCGGCACTTCGATGGCGAGATGAAAGTCGGCGAGGTTCTTCGTCAGTAGCTCCTGCTGCGAGACGGTTACAGTCGACGCCACGCGAGCATCGACCTCGTTTCTGGCGAAGGCCACGTCGAGATCGGCGCTTTCGTAGCCCGGCACGATCTTCGGCTCTTTCATGTCGAGCATGTACGCGACGGCGCGGCTGTGGAGATAGCCGGTGTGGCCTACCGGGGCGCTGCCGATGCGAATGCCGGGCGTGCTGCGCAGTTTTTCCAAATTGTTTATGCCCATGCCCTTGCGGGTGACAAACATATAGTAGAGCTGGTGCTCGGTGGCGCCGAGATAGTTTAGCTTGTCGATGTCGTACTGTACGCCGGACTCGCCGAGGACAGCATAAGGGACGACGCTGCTGGAGACACGCAACAACGTCAAGCCATCCGGCTTGACGTTGTTGAAGAGATGGTTGGCCGCCCGGCGCCCGCCGGCGCCGGCCATATACTGAAACACGATCGGCGGATTGCCCGGAATATTACGCGTCAAGCCCGCCGCCAACGCTCTGGCGCGCAGATCGCCCGTGCCGCCGGCGCCGGAGCCGACGATTAGGAGAATATGCTTGCCTTGATAGAAAGGGGCTTGGGCCAAAACCGGAGCTAACGAGCACAACGTGAAACTGAGGAAAACGACCAGTTTAAGCATTGGGCCTCCTCAAGCGGTTCCAAACGCTCCAGCCGTTCAACCGCTGCGCTCCGTTCAAGCCTCCCCCGCGTCCTTCGACAAGCTCAGGATCACCGGACCGGGTGAGGATCAAGGAGGGAGTTGAGCGAATTGAACAGCTTGAACGATTTGAACGTTCCTATTTCAGCGCGCCGGCAGCGCTCCCGCAGCGTTCAGCTTTTTGAATAGCTCGATGATTTCCGGGTCGCGCGGCAGCTCTTTGATCGTTCGCTCCATATCCTCGCCGAGCAGCGGCGTCGGCTCTTCGCCGACCATTTTTTTGTATTCTTTAGCGAACTCGGGATCTTTGTAGATGCGCGCGGTGGCTTCACGGAGAATTTTTACCTGTTCCGGCGGCGTCCCTGGCGGCAGCAACGACGGCGTGCCCACTTGGCGAAAGGCGCGCACCATGGCGAGCAATTTTTTCTCGCGTTCCGATTTGGCGAATTCTTCGATTTCCGGCAGGCGCTCGAAACCGGATTGTTTCAACCCGCGCGGCACCTCCATGATCGCATGGATGTCGATCATGCCTTTGGCAAGCCACTCGGCATTTCGGGTTTGCAACGTGTCCGCGTTATTGATGCGGCCGTCGATTTCACCGCGGATGAGCGCTTGGTCGAGTTCGGTGCCGCTGTAGCCGACGACCATCTTCGGATCCTTGAAGCCGATCAGAAGCGCGAATAAGCGGCCGACGAAATAATTGGAGTGCCCAACGGTTTGCGCGCCGATGCGAATGCCGTTGGCGGCGCGGAGCGCTTCGATGCTTTTCAGGCCGGCATCCTTGCGCGTGATGAAGACCCAGTGGTAGGTGTGATGGGGCGAACCGAGATAGATAAATTTGTTGAGATCGTAAAGCACGCCTTTTTCGCCGAGCACGGCGTTAGCGACGAGGCCGCCGCCGATGCGTCCGATCGTGAGGCCGTCCGGACGAACGCTTCTAAACACATGATTCGCCGCTTTCATGCCGCCGCCGCCGGGCATGTATTCGGAGACGACGTTGGGCTCGCCCGGGATGTGTTTTTTCATGAACGGCATCAACGCCCGCGTCATCATGTCGGAGCTGCCGCCCGGTTCGGTGCCCTGGACAATGGTGATGGTTTTGCCTTGATAAAAGGGGGTCTGGGCGAGGGCAAAAGTCCACGACCATAACATCAATGTGAGAAAAGTGAGCGATTTCAGCATAGCGCCTCTCTAACCCGTTAACGTCGCTCAAGCCGTCACCTCTTTCCTCCGCCGCGTCCTTCGACAAACTCAGGATGACCGGACCGGGGGAGGATGAAAGAGGAGGATTAAACGGAGCATAGCGGTTAACGATTTGAACGTTTTGAACATTTTACCGCGGCGGCAGCGGCCCCTGATCCGCCATCAGTTTATAGAGCGAGACGGTTTCCGGATCGCGCGGCAGATTGCGAATGGCCGTATCCATTTCTTCGCCGGTGAGCGGCGATGGATTGTTGGTCATCAGTTTTTTGAACTCTGCCTGGAATTCTGGATCTTTGAAAGCTTTGGCAAAGGCAGCGCGCAATACGACAACGATTTCTCGGGGCGTCGCCGGCGGCACGATGTAAGGCCAACGGGGGTACAGAAACGCGCGAAACAGTTCGATCATTTGCCGCTCTTTATCGGTTTTCGCAAACGTATCCAGGTCCGGCGCTTTGGGCAGCCCGTCGATGAACTTGCCCTTGGGGATAGTAATCGTGGCGTGGAAATTTAGCTGCGATACGCGCAGCCCTTCGCGGCTGCGCTGAAAAACCGTATCCGCGCCATTGGCGCGCAAATCCAGTTCGCCGTTTCCTAAGGCGATGTCGATCTCAGGCCCGCCATATCCCACCACCATTTTCGGATCTTTGAGGCCGAGCAAGTAGCCGAACATGCGCCCGGAAACGAATACCGGATGACCGACCGCCTGAGCGCCGATTCTCAAGCCAGTGGCGGCGCGCAATTTTTCCAAACTATCAAAACCGGATTCCTTGCGGCTGACGAAGACGTAGGGGTCGCCGCTCTCGGTGGAGCCGAGATAGATCAGTTTGTCAATGTCGTATTGCGATCCGGCGAGACCGAGAATCGGGCCGGCAACCAGGCCGGCGCCGACAACGCCGATCGATAAGCCATCGGGTTTTGCGCTGGAATAAATGTAATTGACCGCTTTGCGCCCGGCGGCGCCGGGCATGTTTTCGATAATGATCGTCGGATTTCCCGGTATATGCTTTTTAAGCGCGGGGATTAGCGCCCGCGCCTGCAAATCACCGCTGCCGCCAGGCTCGCCGCCGCGGATGAATTTTATGGTCTTACCCTGGAAGTAGGCGGTTTGGGCGGATGCGAGATCTATACCTAGTGTCAGCAAGAAGATAATTGCGACAGCAGTAGTTTTACTCATGGCATCTGATCGCATCTCTATTATTTTAGATTTTGGCTTGTCGATTTCGGATTGCCGGATCGGATGTTTCGGGAAAACGGCAGTCGTGAATGGTTTCAGTCGTCCTATCTCTCGAAAATCTAAAATTGTTTGGCGTTAGCCAAACAACGCTCCCGCCGGCCAGCGGGTTTCCAGCATGTACTCGAACAGTCCCCAGATCAGCGCGTACGCCGATGCGCCGACAAGAATCGACGTGAGCCAATTTTCCCGGCCTTCTACCAATGCATAGAGAAAAACCAACAGCGGCAGCGCGATGACGATGCCCAATAACCAGATACCGAGGCAGCCGCCGATCAACCACGCAAAATAAATTACGGTGCGACGCCGCGCCGTCGCGGCGTCCAACTCGGCGCCGCCGCCGGCGTCGTCCATGTCAACCCCCGACGAAGTTCGGGTTTTCTCCCAACCAGTGAACTCGCGAAAGAGCTGGATCGACACCATGATTAATCCCGGCAAGGCGGCGACGTAAACCGGCATGATCTTGGCGATATTGGGCCACTCCCACCCGGTATAGATGGCGACCGCAAAAATCACCAACAGAAACAAGGCAAAATTAGCTCTCATCGGCGGACCTCGCCATGGCGCCGCTAAACGTCGCTTCGGAGTCTTCCTCCTTGGCGCGCATCTTGCCGCGCAAAGTGAAGAACAGCGACACGGCGGCGATAACAAAGATGACAATCACCGCGGGCCGCATGAGCCAGGTAGCGCCATAACTCGCCACTGACCGATAAAGATATTTTTCCATCAGGTCGCCGAGCACCAGTCCGAGAATCATCGCCGGGCGCGGATAGCCGGTGCGGCGCATGAAATAGCCAAGAAAGCCGAAGCCAATTAATACAAGCAGATCCAGAGGATCGCGGTTGACGCTATAGGCGCCCATCAAGATAAACGTGAACATGATGGGCACCATGAAGGTGTAGCGGACCTCGGCGAGCTTGGCGAGTTGGCTGGCGAGAAGAAAGCCGATCAGCGTGCCGGCTATTCCAGCCAAGCCCTGGATCCAGATCACGCTGTAGATCATCTCCGGAGCTTTCTTGATCATCTCCGGACCGGGGACGAAACCCCAGGCGAGCAGGGCGACAATGAACAGCGCCGTGCTGACGCCCTGGGGAAATCCCAAGAGCAGCGTAGTCACGAGATCGCCGCCGTCTTTGGCATCGTTGGCACTCTCGGGCGCGATGACGCCGCGCACATCGCCGGTGCCGAAGGTCTGGCGGCCGCCTTTGCAACTCTGCGCCGCATGGCCGTAGGCGAGCCAATCCACGACCTGAGAGCCCAAGCCCGGCACGATGCCAACCCAGACTCCGACGAAGCTACAGCGGACGACGAGCCACCACTCGCGCAGCGTGTCTCTAATGCCGTCAAAGAGGCTTCCTTTCAGCGGTACCGGCTGTTGCTCGACGCCGAGTTTGGTCAGAGCAAGATCGAGCGCCGCCGGAACGCCGAAGAGCGCCAGCGCCATGATGCTGATCGACATGCCGTCCAAGAGGTACGGTTGATCGTAAACGAAGCGCATGACGCCGCTCTGCGCCTGCTGGCCGATGGTCGCGAGCAGAAGACCAAGCGCAGTGGCGATGAGCCCCTTGAGGGGCCGCTTGCCGGCGAGCACGGCGACCATGCTGAGGCCCCAGAGCATGATGACAAACAGCTCAGGGGAGCCCATCAAATAAATCAGCGGTTTGGCGGCGGGAACCGCAACGATCAGGGTGAGGGTCCCGATCAAACAGCCCAGGCCGCCAGCCATGAACGAGGCGCCCAAGGCGCGCCGGCCCTCGCCCTTTTTACCCATGGGATAGCCGTCAAGCACCGTTGCCTGGGAACCCGACCCGCCGGGAATACCGAACAGAATCGGCAGGTAAGCGGCGCATATGGCGCTTACCGAACTGGCGCCGATCAAGAGCGCGATGCCGGTGAGAGGCTCCCACTTAATGACGACCGGCAGCAGGATGGCGTAAACCAGCGGTATACCCAGGCCTTGAGGCGCCACTGCGGTGAACGTGCCGATGCTGACGCCGATCAGCATGGCGAAGAACACCTTCAGCTGAAGAATGTTCAAGAAGCCTTTGAAGGCCGCATCGAACAGCGAGATCTCCATTGAAAAATATCCTTATCTTGCTTATTGGGACCGGCGCCCGCTATCCATCATTTTGCGTATGCCAGGCGCCATGTTGAGGCGTAGCGCACTTATACTGGTTTCCTGGCCCCGGGCGCAAGGGCTAACGGGCCGGCAACGATCCCGCGGCGGCGAATTTCTTGAACAGGTCGATTGTTTCCGCATCGCGCGGCAGTTCACGTATCGCTTTTTCATTCGCCTCTGGCGTCAGCGGACTGGGATCTTCCCCGACGACTTTGCGGTACTCTTTGTAAAATTCCTGATCGCGAAAAGCCTTGCGCAAAGCCTCCTTGAGAATTTCAACGCGATCTTTGGGCGTGGCCGGCGGAACGATGAAAGGCGAACCGGTAAGCCGCAGATTGCGAAACAGAGTCAACACCTTGCGCTCGCGCTCCGTCTTGGCGAAGCCGTCGATTTCGGGCAGGTAGGAAAAGCGCGGGTGCTTTTCTTCGCGCGGCACGGCGATAATTGCGTGCAGATCAATCAATTTTTTTTCCAGCCATTCAGACTGGCGTACGAGCAGATCATCCGAGGAGACCACGGCGTCGATCTCGCCGCGCATCAAGGCCACATCGCGCTCGGGGATCGAGAAGCCGGTGACGTCTTTGGGGTCTTTCAAACTGAGCAGCCAGGCGAAAATGCGCGCGATGGTATAGTTGGTATGGCCCACCGACTGGGCGCCGAAGCGCACGCCGGATGCCTGGCGCAGCTTGTCGAGCGTAGTGAAGCCGGCCTCGCGGCGCGAGATCAGCACGTAATGCGTCGAGCTATAGGGAGAGCCTATAAATGGCATCTTATCCAGATCGTATTGTACGCCCTTTTCGCCGAGCACGGCATTGGCGACCACGCCGCCGCCGACATTGCCGATGGTGAGGCCGTCGGGGCGAGCCGAATTGAAGATGTGATTGGCCGCCTTGCGCCCGCCGCCGCCGTCCATGAACTCATGGACGATCGTGGGGTTGCCGGGAATATATTTTTGCAGAAAAGGGACTACCGCGCGTACCCGCAGATCGCCCGATCCCCCGGCGGCGCGGCCGTGCACGATGGTGAGTGTTTTGCCCTGATAGAAGGGCGCCTGAGCATGAACACCGCCGGCAAGACCGAAGATCAGCGCGAGCGTGGCGCCGCGCACTACCGGTGTCATGAATTGCCTTCCCGAGACCATGATGTCCTCCGTGCCCGACCGTTGAATCGTGGCTTCGCTTGCATACTTCTCCGCTCGTGTGCGCGCTAGATACATGAGGGCGAACTCGGCGTCAAGGGCTCGCTCAGCGCGCCGGCAAAGGATCCGCGCCGACGATCTTTTTAAAAATCGCGACGATCTCCGGATCGCGGGGAATTTCCCGAATCACCTTCTCGTGCGCTTCGGGCAAGAGCGGCGTCGCGTCGTCGGCCGCCAGCCGTTTGTATTCTTTGTGGAATTCAGGATCCTCATAGGTCTTGCGAAAGCCCTGACGGAGCATTTCGAAACGCTCTTTAGGAATGCCCGGAGGCGCAACGAACGGCTGTCCGGTGACGCGAAAAGCGCGCTGCATCGTCATCACCTTTCGATCCCGTTCCGACCGGGCCAGCTCCTCGAGCTCCGGTAAGTGCATGAAGTGAGGATGCCGATCTCCTTTGGGGACATCGAGGGTCGCATGAAAATCGACGAGCTTTTTTTCAAGCCATTCGCGATTGCGGCGGAAAACGGTATCGGCGCTGGTGGCGCGGGCGTCGAGTTCACCCCTGATCAGCGCCGGGTCCAACTCGGCGCCGCCGTAACCGGTGACGAACCTCGGGTCTTTGATGCCGATGATGTACGCGAACAATCGTCCTTCGATGTAGGTAGAGAAGCCGACCGACTGGGCGCCGATCCGGAGTCCGGACGCGCTGCGCAGTTTTTCGATGCTGTCCAATCCAGCTTCCTTTCGGGTAACAAAAACCGCCTGATGGCTGCTAAACGGCGAGCCGAGATAGTGGAATTTATCGAGATCGTAAGAGACCCCCTGCTCGCCAAGCACCGCGGCGGCGACCATGCCCGAGCCGAGGTTGCCGAGCGTAAGCCCGTCGGCCTGGGCTGATTTGAAAATATGATTGGCCGCCTTGCGGCTGCCGCCGCCGGGCATGTATTCGCTGATGATCGTCGGCTGTCCCGGTATGTGCTTCTGCAAAAACGGCAGCATGGCTTTGACGCGGATATCGCCCGTGCCGCCGGGGTCGCGCCCCTGGATGATCGTGATGGTCTTACCTTGATAAAAGGGCGTTTGCGCCAGCGCCGCACTGGAAAAAAGTGACGCCACGATGAGCAGAGATTCCGCCGATAGATTAAAGCGGCTGCTTTGCGGGACCATGGCAGACCTCCTTACTTGAGAATCTCTTTGAGCTTCGCCGCCAAGGCCGGCTGCAGATCGAATATCTCTTTAACGTTCCGCTCGAGCCCTGCGCCGTCGTCGGGGTTGAGGTCCAACTTGGCCTTTTGCGCGTCGGCCAGGAAGTCGGCGTCTCTCATCGTATCCATGTACGCTTTGCGCAAGAGCTGCACCCGTTCTTTGGGCGTGCCCGGCGGGAGAAAATAGGGCCGCGCCGATGGCCCATGGACGCGAACGACAACGCGGAAAAGCTTCCGCGCCTCCTCACTCTTCAGAAAATCAAAAGCCACCGGCAAGTTCGGTAGTTCCGGATGACCTTTCGTCGTTGCTTGGAGAATGAGATTCACGTCCCCAGAATCCAACTGCTTGCGCCAGGTCGATTTGAACGACTCCCAGGCATTACAAACGCCGTCCACTTCGCCGCTGTCGAAGGCGAGTCGAATGGGACCGGTACCTTTGAAGCCGCTAACGACTTTGATCGGCACGCCTAGCGTGGCTTCCAGTACTTTGGGGATATCGTCAGTAGCTCCGCCTGGAGCAACGCCGCCGAGTTTTACCGGCTTTTTTGAAGCCATCCAGTTCTCTAAATTCGTAATCCCAGTTGCCTTTGATAATCCGATCAGGAAGTGATCCTGGGCGGGCACGCCGATGTATTCAAATCTCCGGCCGTCGAATTCAATCGCTGGATTCTCTAGAAGCTGCTGCAAGAAAAGTCCGCCAAGTATATGGCCGATCGTGAGGCCGTCAGGCTTGGCGACTTTATACAAGTAATTCGCCGCGATGATACTTCCGGCACCCGTCATATTATCGACAACCACCGTCGGATTACCTGGAATATGCTTGCCGATGTGGCGGGCGATCACCCGCGAATACAGATCGTAGCCGCCGCCTGGCGCGAGTCCGACGATCAGGCGGATGGTCTTGCCGCGGTAAATGGGCTCTTGGGCATGGCTCAAAACCAGCCATGGCGAAGAGATCAGCAAAGCACTCATGGCCACGAGCGGAATGGCTCTACTTCTCCGCATAGGTCCCTCCTGGAACACAGGACGAGGCGTCTTGGCTCCTAACGCGTTGGAATCGGTCCCGCACCGGCGAAATTTTTGTAAAGCTCGACGGTCTCTGCGTCCCGCGACAAATCGCGGATCGCTTTTTCATTCGCGTCAGGCATGAGCGGGCTCGCATCGTCACCAACCCAATTTCCGATATTCTTGGAGAAAAGCCGGATCTTTAAAAGTTTTAGGCAAGGCGTCTTCGATGATTTCCACCCGATCCTTGGGACGATAACCTGCGAATCTATGGCCGGCGATGGGGCGCGTGCCCGCCTAGTTCTGCAGAAATGTTTTCATCCGCTGAATCACATCCGGCGGCTGCACAAGCTCCTTTACCAAGCCTTCGAGTTCATCACCGCTAACTGCTGCCGGCTCGAGCCCCTTTTTGCGGGCATCAACCAGAACGTCCGGATCGCTCATCACTTTTGAAAATGCCTCGCGCAACAATTTGATCCGATCCGCTGGCACGCGCGGGGGAGCGAAGAACGGGCGGCCGAGATCATCCGGGGCGAGCAGGAGGCGAGTGAGTCCGCGAACCGATTGGGGGCTGTTGTGCTTGTCCAAGAGATCCCAAATCGTCGGCACGTCGACCAGTCGAGGATCCCGCTTGGCCCCGCCTTGGACTAACACGCGGACGAACCCCGACTTCGCCCAAGTACGGCCAGGCTCGCTGCCAAAGAAGGCTTGGACGGTGCCGCCCCAGCAGTGTATTTCGCCCCTCTCGATAGCCAGATTAACGTCGCTCGATCCTTGATACCCCGGGACGAGATTTAACTTGAAACCGAAGGTCTCACCGAGAAGCTTCGGCCAATAATAACTCGCCGTGCCCACGCCCGTGGCGCCGCATTTCGGCGTCTCTGCCGCGGCGCGCAAATCCTCGATGATCTTATAGGGAGTGTCCGAACGGATATAAAAAATTCGCGAGGTTCGCTCGGGCGAGCCGATATAGGAGAATTTGAACCAGTCGTACTGAACTTCTTTGCGCCCGGAAAGTTGTTCGGTATAGAGGGCCGGGGTTACGACGGCAAAGGTCAAGCCATCCGGCTTGGCAACGTTGTAGATATAATTAGCAGCTACCATCGAGCCGCCGCCGGTCATATTTTGCACCGCGAAAATGGGATTGCCGGGGACATACTTTCCCATATGATTGGCGATCAGTCTGGCCCAGAGATCGTACGATCCGCCGGGCGAGAAGCCGACGATGATGCGCACCGTTTTTCCTTGGTAATAGGGAGTCTGAGCTTGCCCGGCGTTACTAGACAAAACGGTTAGAACCAAAGCTCCCAAGGCGCAGACGCGTTTGTTCATGATGAGTCTCCGTCAAAACTCCGCCGCGCTGACTATTGCCCTAATATTTTTTTCACCCGCGCGATCACGGCTGGCGGCTGATTGATCATCTTTTCGGCCAATTTTTGCAGTTCTTCGCCTGTGACGGGCTCTACTTCCATCTTGCCCTTTTTGGCTTCCGCCAGCAGCCCAGGGTCCGCCATCGCTTTGGCATGGGCGTCACGCAACATCTTCACGCGCTCCTTCGAGGTTCCCGGCGGCACAACCCAAGGCCGGCCGAAGTCGGTGCCGCGCAAAATGACGTCGGCGACACGCCGGCTCTCTTCGGGTGTGTTTTCCTTTTCAAAAATTTCGTAAATCGTCGGCGTTTCCGGTATTCGCTCATCGCGTCTCTCGCCGCCGTAAAGAATAACGCGGACAAAGTTGTTTTTGCGCCAGGTGGTGAACGGCTCGCGGCCGAAGAACGGCGCCGCCGTCATGGCGCGGCATTGCACCTCGCCTTTTTCCACCGCCAAGTCGATCTCGCTCCCGCCCGGATAGCCCAACACGGTATTGATCTTTAGGCCGAGCGTGTCTTCGAGTAAGCGCGCTAGCAGGTAATCGGTTCCGGCCGTGCCGGTGGAGCCGCATTTCGGTGGAGTCTGGGCGCTGCGAATATCCTGGACGGACTTATAAGGAGCATCGCTCCGCATATAAAACAGCACGTCGCTTTTTTCCGGTGAGCCGATCCAATTGAACCTTCGAACATCGTATTGAACTTCTTTACGGCCGACCAGCTGATCCAGATAGGCGCCGTAAGAGAGCATGCCGATGGTAAGTCCGTCGGGTTTGGCCACGCTGTACATGTGATTGGCGGCGACCATGCCGCCCGCACCGGGCATGTTTTGCACGATCATTTCCGGATTGCCGGGCAGATATTTCGGCACGTAGCGGGCGAGCAAACGAGACCAGCGGTCATAAAAACCGCCAGAGGTAAATCCGACGACGATCTTTATCGACTGTCCTTGGTAGGATGGGTGTTCCTGCGCTTTGCTGTCGAAATGGACGCTGAGAAATAACACTGCGAGTAACCCGATAGTCGGTTTTTTATTTGTTTTCATGGGCTCTCCGATCGGTTGGGTTCGCAACCGTCATTTCCCCATCAATTTTTTAACCCGCTCGATGACCTCCGGCGGTTGGGCCATCACTTCCTTGGCTAGTTTTTCCAGTTCTTCGCCGGTCGACGGATCCGCCTCCAAGTTGCGCTTTTTCACGTCGGCCAAAAAGGCCGGATCGACCATCAATTTTATAAACGATTGGCGCAGCACCGTGAGCCGTTCCTTGGGTATCGCAGGCGGCACTAGGTAAGGACGGCCGAGTTCGCCGGAGGCGAGAATCACCGTAGCCAAACGGCGACTCACGTCATCGGTTTTAAACTCATCCATCAGCTCGTTCAGGGTTGGAACTTGCGCCAGCCGTTCGTCGCGCTTTTTGCCGGTTTGTACGAGCACATGAACCAAACCGTTTTTTTGCCAGCTTCGATAGGGCTCGCCGCTGAACCATGCCGCGTGCGTGAACGCGCGGCACTGCGCCTCGTTTTTTTCCACCGCCAAGTCCATCTCGGGACCACCGGGGTAACCGAGAATGATGTCGAACTTCGTGCCGATCGTTTCATTCAAGAGTTTGGGCATATAGTGGCCCACCGTGCCGATGCCGGTCGCCGTGCACTTTGGAGCCTGCGCGGAGCGACGGACATCGTGAATTGTCTTAAATGGCGTGTCGGAGCGCATGTACATAACGTTGTCGGACCGATCGATGCTGCCAATCCAATTGAATTTAGCGTAGTCGAACTGGACCTCTTTACGCCCGGCGAGCTGACTGAAATAAATTCCGGGAATGATCGATGTGACCGTGAGGCCGTCGGGTTTGGCGACATTGTAGAGATGATTGGCCGCGATCAAGGATCCGGCTCCCGGCATATTTTGCACGATCACTTCTGGATTGCCGGGGATGTGCTTGCCCCAATGCTGGGCGATCAAGCGCGCGTGCGCATCATACTGGCTTCCCGCAGTCGTTCCGGCGATGAGCGTAATCGTCTTTCCCTGATAGAACGGCGTCTGGGCTGCGAGATCCGACGACCATGCAAAAAACAGCAGAGCAGAAAAAATAATTCTTCTCATAATCTATTCCTTGGGCGCCGAAAGTCCTCGGAAATTAAAAAATCGCCGCAATACCGGCCCCGTTGACCTGCAGCCACTCGAACAATTCCCCTTCGGGAAAAGGCAAGTGGAGGAGATAATCGAACAGAGCGTAAAAAATAAGGCCCGCGGTCAAACTGAGCGGGATGCTGATGGACCATCTCTCCTTGCCGGCGAGCTTGAAGTACAGAAGGCTCGCCACCGGCACGGCAACGATAAAACCCAAGAGCCAAATCGCGGCAAAGAAACCGAGAATCCATGCGATGATCGACAGGGCGCGGCGCCGGATCACCGATGGCTCGATCGTTGCCGCAGTTTGGTCTGACGCGACACGCTCGGCGCGCAGCGTGTAAAACAGTTCCTGACCGAAAGCCAAAAGCGCCAAGGCCAAGCACGGGATGCCGAGCACCAGCGGAAACAGCGCCGCGCGCTCCTCCATAGGAAGTATTTCAAGATAGGTCTCGCGCAGCACGTAGATGAACAGAGCGACGAAGAAAAGCGCAAACAGAGGCCGGTAGACCCGGTTCGTGAGGAGCGTCATCTGAGGCTCCGGCGCCGCTTCGGGCAACGCCGCCGTCGCGCGGTGATTTTTTTGCCGCAGGATTTGGCGAATCGAGTAGAAGATCGCACCGACGATGAGCACAGCGATGATCAGCACCCCCGGATGGAGCAGCCACTCGGCGCCGTAAGCGCGGGTTGAGATCCAAAAATTTCTCTCCGTGATCGTCCCCAGGACAAGCCCGACGAGCAACGGCGGCCGCTGCCAGTCGAACTGCACCATGAACCAGCCGAGGGCGCCGAAGATAAGCACCATGATCATGTCGCCGAAACTGTTCTTGACCGTAAAACCGCCGAGGTAGATCAGCAGGAGCAGAAACGGGATGAGAAGCGCGCCGCGGATCCTGGTGATTTTGGCCAATGGATTGAGAAAAAGAAAACACGCGGCCACCGTGATGATGTTGGCAACGATGATGATCCAGACAAAGGAAAAGGTCAGGGTGAGGTGTTTGGCCGGGTTGAGCATGTCGGGACCCGGCACGATGCCCTGAATCAAAAAGGCGCCGAACAAAATCGCCGTGGAGACGCTGCTCGGGATGCCAAAGGCGACGGTGGTAATCAAATCGCCGCCGCGGGTCGAGTTGTTGGCCGCTCCCGGCCCGAGCACGCCTTCGACGGCGCCCTTGCCAAAGCGCTCCTTATCGGGAGAACTCTGAACCGCGTAGGCGTAGGCGACCCATTGAGCGGTGCCGCCGCCCACTCCGGGCAGGATGCCGACATAGGCGCCGAGGGCGCTGCACTTGAGCACGAGCCACCAGTGGCGGAAGGTATCTTTCACCCCTTCCATGACGCCGCCGAGTTTACCCACCGTTTCGCGGGCGATGCTCGTACCCTTGATCGCCAAATCGATGATCTCGGGGATGGCAAATAGTCCGATCGTGACCGCCACCAGGTCGACGCCGTCCCACAAAAAGATCGAAGCTCCCTGGCCGAGGATCCCTTCGAAAGTAAAGCGCGGCACGCCTCGTATCGGGTCGAGGCCGATGGTCGAGATCATCAAGCCGAGGCCGCCGGCGAGCAAACCCTTGACGATGTTGCCGCCGCTTAACGAGCCGACAAAGGTGATGCCCAATAGCGCGAGCATGAAAAACTCGGGCGAGCCGATGGAGAGAACCAGAGGGGCGGCAATGGGAATCGCCAACGCCAGCACGAAAGCGCCGAAAACCGCGCCTACGAGGGAACTCATCAAGGCCGCCCCCAGGGCGCGGCCCGCCTCGCCTTTCTTGGCCATCGGGTGGCCATCGACGATGGTTGAAGCCGTGGTGCCTTCGCCGGGGACGCCGAACAGGATCGAGGTGATGTCGCCGGTGGTCGCCGTGACGGCGTTCGATCCCAAAAGAAAGGCAAACGCGGAGGTGGGGTCCATCTTGTAGATGAACGGCAGCATGAGCGCCAATGTGGCGGCGCCGCCGAGACCGGGAAGGATGCCGACCCAAAAGCCGATGAAGATCCCCACCAGCATGAAGAAAAAAGCCTGCTGGCCCTGGCTGGTAAAAGGCAGAATGTTGATGAGCGCGTTATAAAAACTATCGATGTATTCCATCGGCCCTACTCGGGTCAATTTTTCGGCTTGTTGACGAGAAAGCTCAGCAACTCCTTGGCCCTCGGCGTGATCAAAAGAATCTGACCGACGTGCTTGTCGATTTCTTCACCCGAGACGTAGGTGATTTCCAATTTCGATTTTTCTGTTTCAGCGACAAACTCCGGGTCTCTCATAGTGGCGGCAAACGCTTTGCGCAAAATTTGCAGGCGGTCTTTGGGCGTGTTCGGCGGAACCATGAAAGGCCGCTGAAACTCGTAGGTCCCGACCCAGGTTTTGTAAGCCGAAAGGTTATCCTCGCCTTTGATGATTTCCGGAATGAGCGGCAGGTCTTTCACTTCGGGATCGGGCTCGCGGCGGTGAATCAGAAACGGAATGAGCTTCTCATCGCCTTTGGCGTCGAGCAGCGCTCGCGCCGTGGTCCGGGCCGACTCCCAGCCCCAGCAGCCGCCGTCGATCTCCTTTCTGCGCATCGCTACGTAAATCGGACCGCTGCCCTCGTAGCCGCTGACGATCTTGAATTTTGTCCCGATCGTTTGATTCAGCACCCGAGGCGTGTCGTCGTAGGTCGAGCCCGGTCCGGTCGATCCCATTTTGAGTTCGCGGTCGCTGGCAAGCACGTCCTTCAGTGACTTCAAGCCCGTGTGGGCCATGATGCTGCAGTGGGGCGTCCCGACGGTGGGAGCGCCGATCCAGCCGAATTTGCGCGCATCGAACATCATCGCCTTGTCGCCAAGCGCTTGGCGCAAGATGAGAGCGCTGTTCCAGATGCCGACGAACAAGCCGTCCGGCTTGGCGCTGTTGAAAGTGTAGTTGGCGGCTCGCGTGCTGCCCGCGCCGGTCATGTTCTCGACGACAATGGTGGGATTGCCGGGAATGTGCTTCGAGATGTGACGCGCCACCGTGCGCGCCGATAAGTCGTAGCCGCCGCCGGGGGCCAGTCCGACCACGAAGCGGATCGTTTTTCCCTTGTAGAAGTCGTTGGCCCATGACTGAGAAGGCGCGCCAACCAGCAAGCAGCCCGCGGTCGCGAGACCAACCAGCGAAAGTGATTTTTTCATAAATCTCCTCCTCTCTTATCCCTCACGGCAAGGGGTTTTCCGAGCGTTCCTTTACAGCGATCTTTCGGTTGATTTCAGGCCGTTTTGAAATTGTTCGACGGTAAGAATCGCTACCTCGGGAATTGCAAGTGAAAGGATGTTCTCGATCGCGGGGTCTCGCGCCGGATCGGCGGGATCGCTCAATGCTATGAGCGGGACCGACGGCCTGATGTCTCTCAGGTTCAAAACCGTTTCGACCAAGTCCATTTCTTTGCCGGTTGAAACCACCACCACCAGATCAAATTGCTCGTCATGGACTCTACGCAGCGCCTCTGCGCCGTCACGCACTCTGGTAAACAAGCGCCCGGCGGCGGTGAGCGAGGTCGCGACCGGACCGCCGGCTTCCGAACTCACCAACAAGGTCTTCGCAAGCAAGTCGCGCAAGCGCGCAATGGGTCCAACGAAGCTCATGGTGACGCCATTCCAACGCCCTGTTTCCAGTCGCGGTCGTTGCGATGTGCCGCATTGCCGTTACGAGCGGCGGCTGCGGCAAAGCCAGGAGCAAGGCTGGTGCCATGAAACCCGCCAGGCGCCCGGGAGGAGCTATGTATGAACGGTTACAAGAATATTCTTAAAACGCGGGGCTCAAACACGCGGTTGGGTGACGTGCGGAAAACTCACACAAAGCGGCCGACCGTGAGCGGATCTTTCTCACCGCGCAAGGTCGGCTGCGGACAGCTCTAACCCAGACGGTGCTTCTTCAATTTGTCGTATAGAGTGCGGCGGCTGATGGCGAGTTTCTGGGCCGCTTCTTTTTTATTTCCCTGGGTGGCGACGAGTGTCATACGGATGAGTTCCCGCTCAACCGCATTGAGAGACATGCCCGGGTGAACGGTCAAAGTCTGGCGGCGATCATCGCCCTCTGAATTTGCTGCGGTTCTGATTCTCAATGGCAGCAGATCAGGAGTCAGCTCTTCTCCCGGAGCCATCAAGACCGCGCGTTGGATCACGTTCTTCAATTCCCGAACGTTGCCGGGCCAAGAATAGCTTCTGAGCATCGTCCAGGTCTGGGGCGCGACGGCGCGCACAGATTTTTTATAGACGGCGTTGAAATGAGGCACGAAATGATTCGTCAGCAATGCAATCGCACCGGGCCGCTCGCGCAGAGCGGGAACATGAATGTGAAAAACGTCAAGCCGGTAGAAAAGGTCTTCGCGAAATCTTTTCTCTTGAACCGCTTGCTCCAGATTTTCGTTGGTCGCCGCGATGATGCGCACGTCGGCGCAGATATCCTTCCCGCCGCCGACTCTGCGGAAGGTCTTATTTTCCAAAACTCGCAACAGACTCACTTGCGCCTTGTCGTCGATCGTGCTGATCTCGTCGAGAAAAATCGTCCCGCCATGGGCTTCTTCGAAGCGGCCCTTGTAGGATTCCATGGCGCCCGTGAAGGCGCCCTTTTCATGGCCGAAGAGCTCGCTCGCGATCAGTTCTCGCGGCATCGCGCCGGTATTGACGGCGACGTACGGGCCGTTTCTGCGCCGGCTGCGCCTGTGAATCGCCGACGCCACCATATCCTTGCCCGTGCCGGTTTCGCCGGTTATCAGAACCGATATATCTTCCGAAGCCGCCTCCAGAATCCTTTTGAAGACCTCCTGCATCGGCAGGCTGATGCCGAGCATTCCTTCCAACTCCAGCGGGACGATGAGTTCGGGCTGCGTCTCCCCTTTGAGAGGAGCGAGCCGGTGGCGCAAAGCGAGCGAAACGGCTTCATGGATCTGATCGTCAGTCACTGGGCGCGTCAAGGTACGATGCGCGTTGGCTCTAAATTGGTATTGCGAAAAGCTCTCGGTCTCTGGATCGGCAATCACAATGACGTAAGTCTTGCACGACAACCGGCTCAATAGATGCAGTACCTCGATCCCTTTTGACTGCTCGGTCTTGGAGTTTCCAACGTCCCAAATCAAAACGTCATATTCCCCAGTTTTGAGACTTCTGCCGGCGCGCCCGATCATCGAGCAGGCGCTCACTGAGACGAATTGACTGGCGAGGCGCTGTTCGAGCAGCTGGCGGATATTCCCGCTGTCTTCCACGACCAGGACTCTCGACGTGGCAAACGGGTTTTCGTGCATCAAAGACTCGGAAGTTCCATTCGGTAGCTCGCCATTGATCGAACCCGCCTCATCGGAGGCGCCGTTTAGCGGGGCGGCAATGGGCCGGCGCCGATGAGCTTATTAAAAATTTGCACGACTTCAGGCTCGCGCGGTATTTCGTTGATGGCCCGTTCGGTGTCTTCCGGCAATAGCGGCGTTGCGTCTTCGCCGACGAGCTTCTTGTATTCTCGGGCGAATTCAGGATCGCGAAAGGTTTTTCGAAAAGCTTCCTGGAGTACGGCAACGCGGTCCTTCGGCGTGCCGGGGGGCGCCACGTTGGGCGTGCCGCTCAGCCTGAACGCGCGCGCCATCATGACGAGTTTTCGGTCGCGCTCCGATTTGGCGAAGGATTCCAGTTCGGGAACGCGATTGAACACCGGATGCTTGTCTCCTTTGGGCGCTTCGATGATCGCGTGAAAATCGACCAAGCCTTTGTCGATCCAGTCGCGGTTGCGCTTGACGACCGTATCGGCGGCGCTCGAGCGGGCGTCGATCTCGCCGCGCATCAAAGCCATGTCCAGCTCGGGTCCGGCATAGCTGGCGATGAATTTGGGCTCGTTTAAACCGAGAATGTACGCGAACAGCCGGCCTTCGTTGTAGTTGATGAAACCGACGGATTGAGCGCCGACTCTGACGCCGGGCGCCGCGCGCAATTTTTCAATCGAGTCGAGGCCGGCTTCTTTGCGGCTGAGGAAGATGCCGTGATACTGGCTGTAAGGAGAACCCATGTAGATCAGTTTCCCAATATCGTAGAGAATCCCGGAATCGCCCAGGATCGCTGAAGAAACCATCGCGACACCGGGATTGGCGAGCGTCAATCCGTCCGGTTTTGCCGAGTTGTAAATATAATTGGCCGCCTTGCGACCGCCCCCGCCGGGCATGTATTCGCTCACCAGGGTGGGATTGCCGGGGATATATTTCTGCAGGAACGGAAACAGGGCGCGCACGCGCAGGTCGCCGGTGCCGCCCGGCTCGCGGCCCTGAACGATCGTGATCGTCTTACCTTGATAGAAGGGGGTTTGAGCGAAGACGGAGCCGCCACATAACCAATGAAGTGAAAAAAGAGCAACGAGCGTCTTTAGCATAGTGCCTCCGCCCGGGTTCAAGCCGTTCAAAACGTTCAATCACTCCGTTCCGTTCAAGCCCCCACCTCTGCTCCTCCCCCGCGTCCTTCGATAAGCTCGGGATGAGGACCGGGGGAGGATGAAGGAGGGACGGCTTGAAACTTTTGAACGCCTCCAAATTTACCTCGGCGGCAGCGGGTCTGCGCCGGAGATCTTTCTCAGCATGTCTTGCACCTCTACCTCTCGCGGTATTTCGCGGACCACACGAGCCAAGTCGGCCGCGGTAAGAGGCGAAGGATCGTCGTCCACCAGTTTGCGAAAATATTTTGGGAACTCAGGATCGTTGAATGTTTTGCGCATCGCGTCTTGGAGTATCTCGACGCGCTCCTTCGGCGTTCCCGGCGGCGCTATGTAAGGCGAACCGACGCCCCGGAAGGCGCGCCAAAGCCAAAGCAGCTTTCGCTCCCGGTCGCTTCTCGCGAAGCTCTCGATCTCAGGCAAATGGCTGAGCCGAGGGTGCTTAAGCCCTTTGGGGATTTCCAGGATCGCATGAAAGTTCATGATCTTTTTGTCGAGCCACTCGGGATTTCGGCGCAGCACGGATATCGCCGCATTGGCCCTGGCGTCGAGCTCGCGGTTCATTAGCGCCACATCGACTTCGGTCGAGGTGTACCCAACCACGAACTTGGGATCTTTCATATCAAGGAAGTAGGCGAACAGGCGTCCGGCGACGTAGGAAGTGTGCCCCACCGTCTGGCCGCCAATGCGAATCCCCGGACGCGCCCTAAGCTTCTCCAGGTTGTCGAGGCCGAGTTCGGCTCGAGTATAGATGACCGCGTGGTTCTCATGTTCCGGCGTGCCGAGATAGATGAATTTGTCGACATCGTAGTTCACGCCTTGCTCCCGCATGATGCCCAAGCCTACGAATGCCCCGCCGGCGCCGCCGATGGTGAGCCCATCGGGCCGGGCCGTATGAAACATGTGATTCGCCCCTTTGCGGCCGCCGCCGCCATCCATGTATTCGATGACGACATTGGGATTTCCCGGAATGTGTTTTTTCAAAAAGGGAACCATCGCCTTCACGCGAAGGTCGCCGCTGCCGCCGGCTGCAGTGAATGCAATCAGCGTGAGGGTCTTGCCTTCGTAGAAGTTGGTTTGAGCAAAGACGAGGGTCGAAGAGCAAAACATGATTGTGATGGCAGCGATCAGGTTCAGCATATTCCCTCCTTACCCGATTAACATGTTCAATTCGTTCAAACCGTTCAAATCGATCAAGCCCCCACCTCTTTCCTCCCCCGCGTCCTTCGACAAGCTCAGGATGACCGGACCGGGGGAGGATGAAGGAGGGGGATTGATCGGAGCCCAGCGGTTGAACGGCTTGAACATCTTGAACCTGCGTTGCCTTTACCTCGGCGGAAGTTTCTTCGGTCCAGCGATAATTTTGAATAACTCGATCGCCTCCGGGTCGCGCGGTACTTCTTTGATCGTCTTCTCATGGTTTTCGGGGAGCAGCGGCGACGGATCGTCGGCGGTGAGCTTGCGATAGTATTTGGCGAACTCCGGATCCAGGTAAGTTTTGCGGAACGCTTCCTTCAAGATATCGACGCGATCCTTCGGTGTCCCGGGCGGCAGCACGAACGGCGTCCCGGTTACACGAAACGCGCGCTGCAAGGCAAGCATTCTTCGCTCGCGCTCGTTTTTCGCGAAGGTCTCGATCTCGGGAAGCTTGGCAAAGAAGGGATGGGGATGCTTGTCACCTTTGGGCGTTTCCATGATTGCATGAACGTTCACCAGGCCCTTTTCAAGCCAATCGGAGTTGCGCTGCAAAATCGTATCCGGGCCGGTGGCGCGGCCGTCGATCTCGCCGCGCATCATCGCCGGGTCGAGTTCGGCACCGCCAAAGGCGGCGATAAACAACGCGTCCTTAAGGCCGAGCATATAGACGAATAGGCGTCCTTCATTGTACGTGGAAAAACCAACTGACTGGCCGCCGATCTTGACCCCCGTGGCGGCGCGCAGTTTTTCGAGGGTGTCCAAGCCGGCATCCTTGCGCGTGACGAATACCGAATGATAGGTGCTATAAGGCGATCCCAAATAATGAAACTTATCGATATCGTATAAGACTCCGGATTCGCCCAGAATCGCGAGCGACACCATGGCCGAGCTAAAGTTTCCGATGGTCAAACCGTCCGGCTTAGCAGTGCGAAAGACGTGGTTGGCCGCTTTGCGGCTGCCGCCGCCGGGCATGAATTCCATGATGATGGTCGGATTGCCGGGAATATATTTTTGCAGAAAGGGCACAAGGGCGCGCACGCGCAGGTCGCCGGTCCCGCCCGGATCGCGGCCCTGGATGATGGTGATCGTTTTGCCTTGAAAGAACGGCGCTTGGGCGAACGCCGCAGTCAGCGAGAATATGAAGTAAGTGAAAAGCACGGCTAGCTTGGACATAGATGGTCTCCTTCGTTGGTCCGATGCGCGCTTTGCGCTGCTCAAGATGAGTAAACTATAGACGTCCGGACTGTTTCTCCTGTTCATCCGGGAGGACGGCTGGAGCGCCGAAATGTATCAGTTCCCCAGCACCTTCTTCAAACGGTCAATGACCTCCGGAGGCTGGCTGGTCAGCTCCTTGGAGAGCGCTTGCAGGTCGTCGCCTCCCACCGGGTCGAATTCGTAATTACGCCGTTTTACCTCGGCACGAAAGGTTTCGTCATTCATGGTCTTATCGTAGGCATCGCGAAGAACCTTTAATCGATCGGCGGGCATCCCGGGCGGTCCGAACATCGGCCGGCCCATGCCGTCGGCGCCGAGCAGTACGGTTGCCAAACCGCGTCCCGCCGAGCCGGTCTTATAGTGGTCCATAAGCTCATAAATCGTCGGTGTCTGAGGCAGTCGTGCATCGCGTTTTTTGCCGGTCTGAAAGATGTGGTGGACAAAGCCGTTCTTGCGCCAGGTATGGTAGGGTTCGCGCCCGAAGAACGCCTCGATGGTGAAGGCCCGACAGTGAATCTCGCCGCGTTCGACGCCGAGATCGATATCGGTGCCGCCGGGATAACCGGTCACGATATTGAACCTGGCGCCGACCGTTTCGTGCAAGAGCTTCGGCAGATAGGAGTCCGGTCCAGTCACGCCCGTCGCGCCGCATTTCGGCGGCTCTTTGGCCGTACGCACATCCTCGATGGTTTTGTACGGGCTATCCGAGCGCATGTACATCTGACTGGCGCCCCGAGCCGGCGAACCTATCCAGCTGAATTTGGACCAGTCGAACTGAATTTCTGGACGGCCGATGAGTTGGTTGAGATAGAGCGACGGGATGACCGAACCAATGATCGTCAGCCCGTCGGGCTTGGCATTGGAGTATAAATAGTTGACCGCGACGACGTGACCGGCGCCGGGCATGTTCTGCACGACGAAGCTCGGATTGCCGGGAATATTCTTCCCCATATGTTCGACAATCAACCGCGCCCAAAGATCGTAGAGATTCCCGGGCGGGGTGCCGACGATCACTCGCACGGTTTTGCCTTGATAAAAAGGCGTCTGGGCGAAGGCGGGACCACTCAGAAGCAGAGCGGAAAGAACCAGCCAGACGAACGTAGACATCTTGCACCTCCTGATGGCTTGGTTAGGCGCCCGATACTCTACTAAAAAATACGACTAAAGCTAGAGGCGAATTCCCGGCTCGGCATACCTATCCCGCGGCGACGCGACTCCAGCCAGGGTGGCTCCGAACCGCAGGTAGGGCGAAAGGCATTGGCGCAGCAGGAAGCGCCGAGATGGGTGCGATCCTCGATCCCCAATCCTCGACCCTCAACCTCGACCCAGCATCACTCCATTATTCCAATACTCCAATATTCCACTCTTCAGATCCGTACGACACGCGGCCGGTGATCGCGCATTTCGCCTTGGCGCACCAGCCGGCCCGAGCCGATCACATCGAAATGAATCATTTCGTTCTCCTTCAGGTCGCGCAGGAGACCGGGCGGGTCGTCTCCCCGCATGACTGCTTCGATCGCAGACAACCAGAGCTTTCGCACCTGAATGACGCCACGGTCCGAGTACCCCAAGTGTTCGGCCGTGCGATCGGCGATTCGCCCCTGGCCGATTTGCGCAGCGGCGTCTTGGCCGTTCACCGTGGTCATATCGAATTTCTGGCGCGTGCCGCGCATGAGCGGTGCCGGTCTAGACTTGCTGCGCTTGGGCCGAACCGTCGACTGACCGCCCTTGAAGGGAAAAAACTTCAAAATAAACGATTGCGTGTTGTAATCGTCCACCGGCACGCGCCAGGCGACATCGGCAAAGTAAGCGTTCGGATCGCCGGGCGCCGAGCCGCCGTCGTGAATGACCAGCACCGGCGGCGTATAGGAGACTTCGCGATGCCATTCCTTTCCCTCCACCGGTCCGCTCCGGCGCGCAACATAACTCGCGAACAGATCGTCGGCCAGCACTTCGAACTCGGGACTCTCGGCCCGCTCCGGGTTTTCCCTGGCGCCATTGACTTCGCGGCCGTGGAGGATCGTCGCGTGCACCGGGTCTAAGCAGTTGTCGAGCTGGTTCATGAAGTTGCACTCGCGCAAATAGCCGTCGTAAGTGCGCTCGCCGTCTTCGCGAAACAAAAAATCATAGCGCGGAAACGGCGGCGGCATGCCTGCTCCCATGTAGGCGAATATCATTCCGCCCACCTCGTGCACGCCGTATGCCTTCAATTTAATTTTCTCTTTGAAGCTACTCCCGGACGGCTCGCCCGGCTGCTCGATGCATTGTCCATGGACGTCAAACACCCAGCCATGGTAGCAGCAGCGAATGCCGCCTGCTTCGATCCAACCATACTCCAGTGAAGTGCCGCGATGCGGGCAGGCGGGTTCGGTCAAGCCGACTCGTCCATGCTCGTCGCGGAAGATCAGCAGATCTTCACCAAGACGGCGGATGATTTTCGGCTCGTCCGATTTTATTTCATGAGAGAAACTCACCGGCAGCCAATATCTGCGCAGCGTTTCTCCGGCCGGAGTCCCTGGGCCGACCCGAGTCATTATGTCGTTTTCCTTCTGGTCCATCAGTCTTTACTTTAGTTGATCGGGTGGATTGCAAAATGGCCGCCGTCGCTTTCGCCGGTTTGATGCTTGCCCGGTGAGCTCCCGCAATCGGACTGGCTGGAACGACCTCCTCTTTACTTCAGAATCTCTTTGATTTTCTTGATCACCTCCGGCGGTTGAGTCACGGCGCGCTCGATGCGCTTTTGCAGCTGCTCGCCGTCCATTGAGCTACCGTCCCAATCGACCAATTTCTTGGCTTCGGCGCTGAAGCCGGGATCGGCGAGCATTTTTGTGAACGCCTCGCGCAGTATCCGCAAGGGCTCCGGAGCAATGGCCGGCGGTGCGGCGAAGGGGCGATCGAATTCGGTATAGGCGAGCATGATGTCCATCAGATTGAGCACCGGCTTGGCCTGTGGTCCCGCCAGCTCATATACCGTCGGCAGGTCCGGCGGCAGCACGCGGCTTTTCTGCGGCCCTTGTTGGACGATAAAATTCATGAAACGTTTTTCCAGCCATTCAGGCCATGGCGTTCTCAGCACAGTGATATCCGAACTGGCGCGGCAATCGGCTTCACCGCGCTCCACCGCGAGATCGATATCTCGGCCCGATTTGTAACCCATGACGTTCTGAAATTTTATATTGAGCGCCTCTTCGACGAGGCTGCTGAATATAAAGCTGATGCTGCCGCTGCCGCCCTGGGCGATGCGCGGCGGCTTCGGCGCGGCGCGAATTTTTTCCACGCTGGAGAGGCCACTGTCGGCGCGGCAGGCGAGCATCATCGGCGCGTTGTTGAAACTACCGATCCAGGCAAACTTGCGAAAATCGAAACGGACTTCCGGCATCCCGACCATTTGCTCTAAGTAATTGCCTCGGCCCAGGGCCGCGATAGTGAGCCCGTCCGGTTTGGCGACGCCGTAAAGATAGTTTGCCGCGATGATGCCGCTCGCGCCGGGCATGTTTTGCACGATCATGACCGGATTACCGGGAATATGTTTGCCGAGGTAACGGCCAACCAACCGGGCCGAATTGTCGGTGACGCCGCCGGGAGCGAAAGCGACGATAAGTTGGATCGTCTTGCCGGCATAATACGGACGAGGCTCGGTGGCTGCCCTCACGCGCGCCGCAGAGACGGCGAAGAGGAGACCGATTATGATCATTTGAAGGCTTTTCATCACGGTTCCCCCGCTACTATGCGGCTAGTTGAGTCCACCACGAAGTTCACAAAGACCACGAAGGGTTCGGACAAATAGTTCCTCGATCTCCGTGCTCTTGGTGTCTTTGATGGCGCAAAGTCTGCCGCGCGAGAATCATAGCCGCGCATGCTAGCCGCCAGCCAAGAGTTCTTTGACTCGCCCGATTAGCTGCGGCGGCTGATCGATGACATCTTTGGCTAGCTTTTCCAATTCCTCACCGGTATTGGTTTCGACGTTCCAGTTACGACGCTTGGCCTCTTCGAGCAACTCTGGATCTTTGAGCGCGCGGCTATAGGCTGCGCGCAACACTTTCAGCCGCTCGATGGGCACGCCGGGCGGCGCGACGGCGAGATATTGGCCAAAAAGATCGGCGCCGAGCAGGACCGAGACGACGCGCTGTTTGGCTTCCGGTGTTTGATAGCGTTCCATCAACTCGTAAATCGTCGGCACGTCGGGCAGCAGGGCGCTTCGCTTGCGCGGGCTTTGTACCAAAATGCGGATAAAGCCTTTCTTTTGCCAGGTGATAAAGGGCTCGCGGGCATGGAAAGACGATGCGGATACCGAGCGGCATTGCACTTCGCCGCGCTCGATGGCGAGATCTTGATCGCTGCCGCTCTTGTACCCCGTGACAATGCGGAACTTCGCGCCCAGAGCATCATCTAGAACCCGCAGGTTTATGTGTCCGCTTGAACCCGGCGCTGTCGCCGAACACTTCGGGGGCTCGCTGGCGGAGCGGATGTCATCCATCGATTTATACGGCGCATCGGCGCGCATCATCAGCAGCGCCTCGACCTTGCCGGCGCCGCCGATCCAACTAAATTTGCGCCAATCGAATTGCACTTCGGGTCGGCCCGTAAGCTGTTGAAAATAGAGACCGGCGGAAATCTGCCCAATGGTCAAGCCGTCCGGTTTGGGGACGCGGTAGAGGTAATTGGCCGCGATCATGGAGCCGCCGCCGGGCATGTTTTGCGCGATGATATTGGGATTGCCCGGAATAAATTTGACCAGACTACGTGCGAGAGCGCGGGCCCAAAGATCGTTGACGTCACCGGCGTTCATGTTGACGATGAAGGTCATCGTCTTGCCGCGGTAGAAATCGTCCTGGGCGGATGCTGCGATGCCTGAGCAAAGTAACACTACAGCGCAGCCGAGGTATTTTATCCCCCTTTGAAAAAGGGCAGCTGTGAAAAAATAAAATCCCCCGGTTGCCGCCTTTTTCAAAGGGGGACTGCTCGAATAGCCGTTTCTTTTTAACTGAATGAGAATACTCAGGGTTCGAGATCCGGGGAACTTGCAATTGAGCGGTGTCATCATCGGATCTGTAAGCCTCCCATGTGGATTAGTCCGCAGGTAGCTGCGGCCAGGTTGCCAATAGTTTGCCAAAGCCGCTGATCGGGTGCTTCAAGCCGAGCTTCGAAAGCATATACCAGTTCATGGCCGGATTGCTGGCAACGACGGGAATCTGCAGTTCGTGCTCCATCCGCTCCAAACAGTCCATCGGGTCGAGCACGGCGCCTTGAAAATAGATCGCTTCGACATCGCTCTGCTCGGCGATCGCGCGCCGGGCATAAGCTATCACGTCATCGGGCGTCATTTTAAGCGCGTCCGTGTAGTGGCGCAGCGTTTCCGCGGGCGAACGGGCGATGAGATCAAATTGCCCTAGGAAAGCGCGAATGAGTTGATTCAACGACCGATCGAAGGGAGTCAGCAGGAGAACTCGCCGGGCGGAAAAAGTTTTGAGCGCGGCAGCGGAAGACCGGAGCGCCGTCGCGACCGGAATTTTGAGAGCCGAGGAAAACGCATCGTACAGCCCAGGATTCAAGACTTCGCGCGGCGCGCCGGGAAAAATTAATCCATCGAGTCTTTGTCTGTCGGCGAATTGCTCCGCGCGGCTGATGATCAATTCGAGCTTGCCTTTAACGTCGTTCAAAACGCCGTCGTGGAGAGTGAGCTGCTCGTAAAGAACTTCTACGTTATGAGGCACGAGATCGAGAGATTTCTTGATATGAGAGCTCGTCGGCAAGCTCGGCCCCAACCAGCCGATTCGAGCATGCGTGGCCTCGGACATTTTTCTCCAATAGCCGATAAGAAAATGGGAAGCAACTGGATTCAAATCGCGATCTTGCTCAGCGTCGATTTCGCGATCTTACCGGTAGGTCCCTTGGGCAATTCCGGCAGGATTCTTATGTGCCGGGGATATTTGTAGCTGGCGAGATGTTCTTTACAATAAGCGAGCAAATCTTCCGGGCTGGCGCGGGCCGCGGTCTTGAGGCTGACAAACGCGGCCACTTGTTCGCCAAGATCGGCGTCGGGAATACCCAATACGGCGGCCTCTGCCACCGCGGGATGAGACACCAGCACGGCCTCGACCTCTTGAGGAAATACCGAGTATCCTCCCCTGAGAATCCTTTCCCGCACGCGGCCGACGATTTCGACGTAACCGTCCGCGGAAATGGCCGCAAGATCGCCGGTTTTGAACCACCGGTCCGAGATGACTGCAGCGGTTTCTTGCGGCGCATCCAAATACCCGTTCATCATTGCCGGCGATTTAATCCACAATTCACCGATTGCGTCATTGTTGACTCCGGCATCAGGTACCAATCGAACCGCCACATCGGGAACGGCACGGCCGACGGCGTTGGGCACATCGTGCGGATCGTCTGCGCGAAATGACAGCGGCCGGAACAGCTCCGTCATGCCGTAGCCGCGGACGATCCGGGTGGCGGTTTTTTCCTGCCATTCGAGAGCCAATTCCCATGGGCAAGGCGCCGCGCCGGCAATCGCCCGGCGCAAGCTCGACAGGTCGGCGACAGAGCATTCCGGCGAGTTGAGCAAGCGCCGGAAAATCGTGGCGACGGCGGGAAACACGGTTACGTGAAAATTCTTGATCGCGGCAAACGCGGCTTCCGGCGTAAAGCGTTCTAGAATGACGACGCTCGCGCCGCTGAGCAGCGGCGCGAGTAAACCGCCGTTCAGACCGAGCGAATGAGCCAGCGGCACCGCCACCAGGACGGTATCGTCCGGCGTGAGCCCCATGACCGGTTCGGCCCATGAATGATTTGCGAAACTCAAAGCATCATGGCTGAAAACAGCGCCCTTCGGGCGGCCTGTGCTGCCGGATGTATAGAGGATTAATGACGGCGCGCTGACATCGCTCACGGTGCGCCAGGCGCCCGCGTCGATCGTGACACGATCGATCCTGAGTTTCGGCCGGAGGTCGGCTTCGAAGGCGGCGAGCTCATCCTCCTTATTTAAAGGATTGAGCGGCGCCGGCGTGGCGCCGAGCTTGAGAACGCCGAGAAACGCGATGACGAACTCCGGGCCGTTGGGCAGCCGCAGAGCAACGCGATCGCCGCTCTGAACTCCTTCCATGGAAAGCCGGCGCGCAAACCCGGAGGCGAACGCGTCAAGCTCAGACCAGGTGAGAGTGCCGCCGTCCCACAAGATTGCGGGTTTAGCGCCGAGGCGACGCGCGTTGGCTTCAATGGCGCAGACGAAGTTGGGTTGCATGATACGCACATCCGTTGGAGTACTGGAATGATGGAGTGGTGGAGTGTTGGGTTCGGAATCCCGCCCATCACTCCAGCACTCCAATACTCCATCACTCCCGTCTCGTTATTCTATTTGCCAACAAAATCTTTCAAGTTAATCCGTTGCCACACATCGCGTGGAATCCCGTGGCGCGGCGTGTAAGCAGCGAGAGACGGCTTGGCGGTCGCGTCGACGCCCCATTTCGCGGTGTTGCCGTCTTCTTGGGTCGAAGGATCCAGATCCGAGCCGCGAGCGTTCGACACGATGATGATATCGCGGTCCGGCTGACAACGGGTCGCTATCGCCCAGTTGACTTGCCTGTCGTTAAAGACATCGACATCGTGATCGACGACCACCACCCGCTTCATATAAAGATCGGCGCCGAGCACGGCCAAAATCGCATTTTTCCCCTGACCGGAGATGCGCTGTTCGATGGACACATAGCACGTAAACGGCGCCGGCACGCGCACCGCTTTGACCGTTGGCACCATGGCGCGGACCGCGCGATAAAGATTTGCCTCGATGGGAGTGGTGGACAGCATCAGATGGTCGAGATGGCCGACGGTGATGTCCTGGAAAATCGCGTCACGGCGGTGCGTGATGGCGCGCACTTTGACAACTTCGCGTTGGCGCTCGCCGAGACTATAGCCGGTAAACTCGCCGAACGGACCTTCCGCCGTGCGCGCGTGCGGCAGGATTTCGGCTTCGATAATCATCTCCGCGTGGGCGGGGACGAGGATGTCTGAAGTTGCACACTTGACCAGCTCCAAGGGGTCGCCGAGTAGTCCCCCCATAATCGCACGTTCGTCCTCGTCGATGGAGCCGATGGCGAGACAGCCGAGAGCGATCGCCGGATGAACACCTATGGCGAAGGCAACAGGCAAGGCTTTACCCTGAGACTCCGCGCTCCGCTGAAATTCCCAAAGATGTTTTGCCAGGGTCAGATGGATCGACGTGGTGTCGCGGCCCTGGATCATCAGCCGATTGTAGGCGCAGTTCCAAATATCGTTGTTGGGATCTTTGGCGAACGAAATCGCCGCCGTGATGTAAGCGCCGGCGTCTTCCTGGTGATGATGAATCTGCGGTAACTTATAAAGATCGACTTCATCGCCCTGGAGAATGACTTCTTGCACCGGCGCGTTGGCAACGAGCTTTGGCGCAATCGGGTTTTCCATCGCGCGCAGATAATCCTGCTGCATTTGTTCGGGCTTGGCGTGGATTGCGGCGGCGAGCCGCGCGCGCCCGGCATGAAGGTTAGTGAGAACCGGAAACTTGGTTCCCTTGACTTTTTCGAACAGCAAGATGGGCCGACGCTTAGCCTCCTGTTCAAGCTTCACGGTAATCGCGGTGATTTCGTATGCGGGATCGACTTCGCGGGAGACGAGAAGAAAATCATCGGGCTGATTTTGTTGGATCGATGCTAGGTAACTGCGAAGGTCTTGAGGCATGAAGATTCTCGGCAAATTTAAAATTCGTCGTGGCGTTATTCGACGATCTTTGGGCTTTCCTCATCGAAAAACTGATGGCTGCAATAAGGGCAGAGGAGCTTGATGTTTTTGTGACGGAGCTCGTGCCAGTGGCAATAAAAGTCGCCTTTGCACTGCGGGCAAGTCACCCAGAAAATTTTAGCCATGATTCGGTTCCCCGGAGATTCTCCCCGCAAAGTATTTCATGTACCGGTCGGTACAACACAGCGCATGAAAATCCCCCTTTCATCCCCCTTTCGCAAAGGAGGAAAGAGGGGGATTTATTTTAGTCGTTCTGTCGAATAATGAATGGATTCAACGACCACTATCTTATAAGAATTTGCGTCTCGCGTTCTTTGCGCGATGCCATTTCTCTGTCTACACTTTCGGCACTCGCTCGAGCATCGCCCGCGGAATGAAATCTTCGAGCTTGGTCTTTTCCATCGCTGCTTTGGGTACCGCGACGCGGGCTTCATAGGGGCGCTGCACCGGTTTGGTCGCGTCGACGATCATTTTGGCGGTCATGATGTTATCGGTCTGCGATGGATCGAGCGTGTTCCCCTTAACATTTTTAATGATGTCGACGTCCTGGTCCGCTTGGACGCGCGTGGCCACGGCCCACATGACTTCCTCTTCGTTGTAGATGTCGATGTCGGCATCGACCACCACGACATGTTTGACGAAGTCGCAGCCGCCCAGCGCGGCGAGCGCTGCCTGTTTGGTCTCGCCGTCGACTTTCTTGTCGATGGAGATATAACAGTTGAAGCGGCAACTGCCCGACATCGGGAAATGGACGGCCTTGACGGTCGGGACAACGCCGCGGATGAGATTGAACAGGCTGCCCTCTTTGGGAATGCCGCCGAGCACCCAGGTGTCGCGGTGACCGGTGAAGATATGTTGAAAGATTGCGTCGCGCCGGTGCGTGATGGCGCTGACTTCGATGACATGTCGCAGCCGCTGCGGACCGTAATACCCGGTGAATTCGCCGAAAGGTCCTTCGACCTCTTTGACGTTCGCCAGCACATGGCCCTCGATGACCATCTCCGCGTCTGCGGGAACCAGGAAATCGTCCCCTAAAGTCTCTGATGGTGTCAGCCTCAGTGGCGCCCCCATGATGGCCCCCACCTTGGCATAGTCATCGACGCCGAATGGGGAGACGTTCAGTGAGCCGAGGTAGAATGCCGGATGATGGCTGATGATGATCGCTACAGGAGTGGAGCGGTTTTTTTCTTCGTTTTTGCGGTGGATCTGCCAGTTGTGGCGTGGCGACATGTGGAGGCCGAGCCGCCGCGGCCCTTTCACCATGTTGCGTTGAAATGAGATGTTGTAAAAGCCACCGTCCGGGTCCTTCATGACCGGGGTCATATCGATATAAGGAGCCGGGTCCATCGCATGATGCCGCACTACCGGCAAGTCAAAGACATTGGCATCGTCGCCGCATTTTACCACTTCTTTCACCGGTGCTTCGCTGGCGGGAATCGTTGTCGGAGCGAGCATCCTATCCTCGCGGCGTGCGTATTCGAGGCTGAGCGGCAGTTGCTCGTCCATCGGCTTCATGCCGAGGGAAAGAGCGCAGCGCTGGCGGGTGGCGAAGACGTTGCTCAGCAGGGGGAAGGCCGACGGCTTCCCGTTCAGGTCGAGCGGTTTTTCGAAAAACAGAACGGGGAATTTTTTTTGATTCTCAAGATGCTGGAGCAGCGCCGTGACCTCGAACCGATGCGGCGCGACGGTTCTCTCGACGCGGACGAACTCATAGGGCAGCCGCTCTTGCAGGTTGTCGAGAAAAGTTCGGAGATCCATCGTCATAACTTGATCCGCCTACTGGAGTATTGGAGTGCTGGAGTATTGCGTTAGTTTTGAGAGCATCACTCCATTACTCCACCACTCCATCACTCCAATCCCCAACCCCCGCCAGCTGAGCGAGCGCTCGCTGCGTGTACAGCTTCGCCATGCGCTTGCGATACCAGTAGTCCAGATCGGCGTTGTCGAGCGGATGGGAAATTTTTGCCGCGGCATCGCTCACCGCATCGATCAATTCGCGCGTTACTTTCTTGCCCTGAAGCAAGATCGCTGCTTGCGGAACGATTTTGGGGGCCGATGCGACGGCCGTGAGGACGACGCGCGCGTCACGGCATTCGCCCATACCGTCGATATTGAGCGCCGCAGCCACTCCCAAAATCGGAAAATCGAATGAATCGCGCCGGCGTAGTTTCAAGTAAACATTGCGGCGGCCCAAACTTTGTTGGGGAATGAGGATTCCTTTTAACACTTCGTCAGGACCCTTCGTAGAGTAGTGAATACCATCGTCGCGATACAATGCTTCGAACGGTATGCGCCGCTCGCCTTGCGTGTTGACGAGCACGGCCTCGGCATTCAAGCTCGCCAGCACCGGGGCGGTGTCCGAGGAGGCGATCGCCAAGCATTTCGAACTGCCGGGTGCGACCAGACAAATGTCGCCGTCCTTTTTCATGCAGAAGCCGGCGGCCTGGCGCCAGAAGAAAGTTTGATCATAGTAGTTGCAGCGGGTATCGACGAACACGTTGCCGCCGATGGTCCCCATATTGCGGAGCTGCGGCGTGGAAACCGAATGAGCGGCGTGCGCTAGGGCTGGGAAATTTTTCGCGATGACGGGGTGCTCGGCCACTGCCGCGAGGGTCTCGCCGGCGCCGATCCATACGCCGTCCTTATTCCGGCGGATGCCTTTCAACTCGCGCAACAAGCGGAGCGATACCAAATGACGCGGCATGAATTGGCCGCGTTTCATTTTCGGATAAACATCCGTGCCGCCCGCGACGATCATGGCATCGGAGCCAAGCTCGGCTAAGACTCGGGCAGCCTGTTTCAACGTTCGTGGTTGATAGTATTCGAATGGGGGTAGTCGCAGCATGTCAGTTGGCTTCTGGCATAAGGCTTCTGGCATATGGCTGATAGACCGTCATCTGCTCGACGCCATCGGCTATTAGCCATAGGCTATCATCAACTCTTTTGCCTCACTTCCACGCCATCGCCCGGGTGCCATTTGATCGGTGCGGGAAATTCAAACTGCGGAATCGTCACCGGCTTCAGCCGCCCTTCGAGGGCGCGTAAAATCTTATCGGGTGTGATCGGCACTTCGTGGATGCGCACGCCGATTGCGTCATAAACCGCGTTGGCCACCGCGGGCACCACCGGCAGAAGCGGGCCTTGGCCTGCTTCTTTGGCGCCATAGGGTCCTTCAGGGTCGATGGTTTCGACCAAAATAGTTTCGATCTCCGGTGTCTCCAGAGTCGTCGGACTTTTATATTCCAAGATGGATGGAATCTTGTGCAAGCCGTTTTTGCGAAAGACCTGCTCTTCCATCAAAGCCTCGCCGAGCGCCATGTAAACGCTGCCCTCGGTCTGGCCTTCGACCAGCAGCGGATTGAAGGCGCGGCCGCAGTCGTGGGCGATCCAGACTTTGTCGATTTTGATCTCCCCGCTGGCGCTGTCGCAATGCAGTTCGACGATCGAAGTGGAGAAACTATAGGCGGGCGTTGGTCCTACGCCCGAGCCCCTGAAGTCGCGCGGGTTTTTCGGCGGCCAATAACTGCCGGTCGCGCCGAGCGTGCCGTGCCTGCCTTCGGCCTTGCGCACGGCGTCGGCGAAACTTACCGCTCGCTCACGGAAACGCGTGCTACGAATTTTTCCTTCGGCGAATTCGAGATCGTCCGGCGGCACTTCCAGCAGCTGGCTTGCGGCTTCGAGCAGCAGAGGTTTGAGCTTCCCGCATGCTTGGACTGCGGCGTTGCCGGTCATCACCGTGACGCGGCTCGAGTAGCTGCCCAAGTCCACAGGGGTCAGATCCGTGTCGGCGGTGAGCACGCGAATATCGGCCGGATCGAGGCCAAGCTCCTCGGCGACTGCGTAAGCGAGAATCGAGTCCGAGCCTTGGCCGATGTCGGTGGAGCCGCAGAAGACCATCACGCCGCCGCCGCGGTCGAGCTTAATCTGCACGCCCGAGTGCGGCATGTCGTTCCAGTAGATCGGCAAGCCGGCGCCGCTGATGTACGAACTAGCGGCGAAGCCGATACCGTGCCCGAACGGCAGCTTGCGGAATTTGCTCTTCCACTGCGCGCGCTCGGCGACTCGCTCGATGCACTGCCGCAGTCCGGTGCTGCTCACGCGCAAACCGTTCACCGTGACTGTGTTGGGCGGCACCAATTGTTTTAAGCGCAATTCGATGGGATCTAAGCCGAGCTTTTCGGCGATCTCGTCGAGCTGGATTTCCAGGGCGAAACGCGGCTGCGGCGTGCCGTGACCGCGCTTGGGGCCGCAGGCCGGCTTGTTGGTGAACACGCGCACGCCTTCGAACTTGTAAGCCGGTACATCATAGGTGACGGTTTGCAGAGCCCCGGTATAATAGACCGTCGCCAAGCCATAGCTGCTATAGCCGCCGCCGTCGAGATAGGTCTTGTACTGCATCGCCTGGATCGTACCGTCACTTTTCACGCCGGTCTTGGCGAACATTTTGACCGGATGGCGGCCGCGGTGAATGTAAAAAGATTCTTCCCGAGTGAGCGTGATCTTGACCGGCCGGCGCGTGATCATAGAAAGTTTGGCCGCGCAGATCTCGTGCGAAAACGGATCGCTCTTACCGCCGAAACCGCCGCCCACGGGAGTGGCGATCACTCGAATACGGCTAGCCGGCATTCCTAGGACCTTGGCGAGCGTGCGATGGACATAGTGCGGCGTCTGGGTAGAGGACCATAACGTGAGTTTGTCGTCCGGCCCGTAGGAGGCCACCGCGCAGTACTGCTCCATCGGCAAATGGGTGTTGCCCTGGTAAAAGAAGGTGCCCTCCAGAACGAAGTCGGAATTGGCAAAGCCACGGTTAACATCGCCGAACTCGAAGGACACCGCTTTCTGGATATTCGCCTGCCGGTTCCACGTGTGGATGCGTTCGCTTTCTGCTGTTGACGCCAAAGCCTCTTCGATCGAAAGAATGGGCGGCAGCACTTCGTAAGCGACATCGATAGAGGCGAGCGCCTGCTCCGCGAGACTTTCGCTCACGGCCGCTACGGCTGCCACCGGATCGCCGGCATAGCGCGCCTTGTCCCTGACCAACGCCTCTTCGTCTTCCGTAGACGGCATGATCCCGAACTTCTGCGGCAGATCTTCGCCGGTGATGACCGCCAACACGCCGTCGAGCTGGAGAGCGCGCGACGGATTAATGCCGAGCAAGCGCGCGTGGGCATGCGGACTGCGGAGCAACTTGGCATAAGCCATGCGCGGCAAATTGAGATCGTCCGCATAGACGGTCTCGCCGGCGCACTTCGCCATGGCGTCGACTTTGCGCAGCGGCCTGCCGATCACCGAAAGTTTCTTGTTCATCGAATCACTCTTATTCAGAAAATCTCCCCTAGCCCCTCTTTTTCAAAGAGGGGAAAGATACCGGCAAGGAAATTTCCCCTTTGACAAAGGGGGATTTTCTTTTGCGCAGGGATAAATTTCGGCGGAAGGACCTCATCGGCCCATTTCCTCCGCCGCCAGCTCCACGGCCTGCAAGATTTTCGTGTAACCCGTGCAGCGGCAAAGATTTCCGGCGAGGGCCCGGCGAATCTCATCCCGCGTCGGCTGTGGGTTTTCATCAAGCAGCGCTTTGGCCGTCAGTAGAATACCGGGAATGCAATAGCCGCATTGCGCCGCGCCGACATCGGCGAAGGCCTTCTGCAAAGGATGTGGCGCGCCGTTTCGCATCATTCCTTCGACTGTCAGGATTTCGGCATCGACGGCCTCCACCCCCAGCATCAAACAAGAAAGCACCGCCCTGCCATTGACCAGCACGGCGCAAGTGCCGCACTCGCCCAATTCGCAGCCATGTTTGGTGCCGGTCAGGTTCAGGTCTTCGCGCAAAACTTCCAGCAAAGTCTTATGGAGCTCGGTAGCGATCTCTCGGCTCTCGCCATTGACACGCAGACGCAGGAGCACCTTGCTCGCCTTGGCGCCGACGCCGGTTTGGATCTTTTCCATAGGGTATTAAATCTTGAAAAATCTTCTAGCCTTCAACTCGAAGCGAGGCAAGCTGCCCGGCGGCGCCAATTCCACCTGAGGCCGCAGTCCTAGCCGCTGGCGCAGGCGCTGAGCGACTTGTTCGCACAATCCGGTGCTGGAAAGCGCCGATCCGCTGGGTTCCAGGATGAGTTTGATTTCCGCCATCGTTTGGTGGGTAAACACCTCGATACGAAATTCCTCGATCTCGGCGAACTCGCGGACGACGTTCTCAACCGCGCTCGGATAAACATTGACGCCCCGCACAACCACCATATCATCGACTCGTCCGAGCACGCCACCTCTCAACAAAACAAATGGCCTGCCGCAGGGACAGGTCTCGTAGCTCGGCTGAACCAAGTCGCCGGTGCGGTAACGGATGACAGGGCTGCCGGCTCTGCCCAGATTGGTAAGCACCAGCTCGCCTTGCTCGGTTTCGCGGCTTGGTTCGTCGGTGCCGGGAACGACGTACTCGGCGACAAATTCGTTCTCGTTGATGTGGATGGCGCCGCGCTGCGCCTGGCACTCAAAGCCGAACGCGCCCACTTCCGTGGCGCCGGCATGGTCAAAACACTTTGCGCCCCAGGACTCCTCGATCGTTCTCTTGGTTTCCGGGATGCTCGCGCCGGGCTCGCCGGCATGAATGGTTATTCTTACCGCTGAGTCGTTGGCGAGATCGATCCGGGCTTTTCTTGCCTCGGCGGCGAGATGGAGAGCGTAAGTCGGCGTGCATACCAAAACCGTGGCGCCGGATTCGATGATGCCCGTTAGGCGCTGCGCGGTAGATTGCGCCCCGCCCGAAATGGCCAGCGCGCCGACTTTACGCGCGCCTTCCCAGCCGGACCAGAAGCCGATGAACGGTCCGAACGAGAAGGCGAAATAAATGCGATCGCCGGCTGCAACTCCCGCGGCTTGAAAAACGGTTTTCCAGCACTCCGCCCACCAATTCCACGACTCTTCGGTGTCGAGCCAGTAGAGCGGCTTGCCGGTGGTGCCGGAAGTCTGATGCAGGCGAATGTAGCGACTCAAAGAATAACTGAGATCGCTGCCGAAGGGCGGATGCCGCTGCTGGTCGGCGACCAACTCACTTTTCGTCGTAAACGGCAAGTTGCGCAGCCGAACGAGTGAGGTAACGGAATCAACGTCGGTATCGGCAAATTTGTCCCGGTAGAATTCATTGGCCGGCAAAATAGTCGCGAACAGTTCCCGCAACCGTTTGACTTGTTGAGCTGCGACCGTCTGACGGCTGATTACAGACATCTGCGTTACAATGTCACTCCCATACGGTTCTGCCGAAATCTATTCTGCGGCAGCGCCAACTGCAAGCCAGAGGGAGTGCGCTCGTGAAGAACAATCTTGTCGGAACCGGTCCTCATGCTATAATCCGCCGCCACCTGACCCAAGACGGGGCGTCCATGGCTGGATCGACCAAGATCGAAATTCGAGATGTGGAGCATGTCTACGAAAGCGATTTCTCATCGGTGCCGGCTTTAGCGAGGATCAGCCTCACCGTCGGCGACGGCGAATTCGTTGCACTCCTGGGGCCGAGTGGCTGCGGTAAATCTTCGTTGCTGCGCATCGTTGCGCAATTACTCCATCCGACAGCGGGTTCCGTCGAAATTTCTTCGTCAGCTGGTTCAGACGACGGCCGGCCGAAGACAGCGCTGGTCTTTCAGGAATACGCGCTCTTTCCTTGGCGCACCGTGCTGGACAATGTCGCTTTCCCTCTTGAAATGCGCGCCATGCAGCGGCGCGAGGCGCTCACTCGCGCAGCCGACGTGCTAAAGCGCGTCGGGCTGCAATCTTTTGCCCGCGCATACCCGCACCAGCTTTCCGGTGGAATGCGGCAACGCGTAGGGATCGCCCGAGCGCTGGCGGCCGAGCCCGAGGTGCTGCTGATGGATGAACCTTTCGGCGCCCTTGATGCGCAGACGCGTACCGTTTTGCAAGAGGAACTGTTGCGGGTGTGGGAGAGCGAGCGTAAGACGGTTCTCTACGTGACGCACAGCATTGACGAGGCGGTTTATATGTCCGACCGCATTGTACTGTTCAGTGCCCGCCCGGGACGGGTGAAAGCGCAGTACCCGGTGGACCTGCCGCGCCCGCGCCGGATCGAAATGCGCGGGTGGAATGCGTACACCAAGCTATCGCTTGAAATCTGGTCGGCTTTGAAAGACGAAGTCGAACTGGCGAAGGTTGCGGAACCATGAGTTGCACTCCAAGCGCCAGGATTCCTCAAATCGCTGCTCGTTCGCAAAGGCGATAAAAGGGGATTTCGAATTGTGGCGGTCTTAGCATGCTGGGCGCGAGACCAAGCCAAATCGGGAAAGCAAGATTTACGGCAAAGCATGCCGTGAGCGAGGTCGAAGGGGCGCCAAGACGCCGAATCCAGAGATGAAATCTAGTTCTTTCTCCCGAGAGTTGGCCATTTCGCTGGCGAGTTCGCTGGCGATGCTTGGCCTGTGGGAAACCATGGTCCATCTCGGGTTGCTGCGCGCAGCATTCTTCCCGCCGCCGACGAGCATCGCTTCGACGCTGTCGAGCTTGGCCCTGAGCGGCGAGATTTGGCTCCACTTGGCGGCGACCTTGGCGCGACTATTCGCGTCTTTTTTGATGGCGGTGGTTCCCGGCACCGCTCTGGGCTTTGCGATGGGCTGGTGGTGGGAAGTGAGATTGGCCGCTGATCCGCTGGTGCGAATTTTGTTTCCGATTCCGAGCATCGCTTTTTTTCCCGTGGTGATTTTTTATTTGGGTCTCAGCGAATGGGGTTTGCTGCTGACGGCGGCGATCACGCCGTTTCTCTTGATTGCGGCACAGGCGACGGCCGCCGTGGAGGCTTTAGAGCGGACGATTCTGGAAGCCGGCCGCAATTACGGTGCGACCGGCTGGCGCTTGTTCTTGCGAGTGATCTTTCCCGCGGCGCTGCCGCGACTCTTCATCGGCTACCGCTTGGCTCTAGGAGTGGGTTTCATCGTGACTGTAGCCGTCGAGATGATCGCCGCCAAGCGCGGCCTGGGCGGTTTCCTCTGGCACTCGTGGCAGATCTTACGTATCGAAGAGATGTATGTCGGCCTCTTGCTGATCGGAATTCTCGGTGTCCTGGTGACTTACGGCCTGGCGCTCCTCGGGGATCGCTTGATGCCTTGGCAAGTCGATTTGTTGCGTCTGAAGGGTCAGCGCTGATGCCTGGCCGGCACAAATCCCTGCTCGCCTTTTTGTCTCCGCTGATCGCCGTCGCATTGTGGGAGCTATTGGCGCTCGCAGGAATTCTGCGCGCGAATTATGTGCCGCCACCGAGCGAGCTGGTGCCTCATCTAGTCGGGCTTTTGGCCGGCGGCGAGCTGTGGCGCCATCTTTTGGTGACTTTGTACCGCTTGTTGCTGAGTTTTCTCTTCGCGCTCGTCCCTGCCGTGCTGCTTGGCCTGTGCATGGGCATCTTCCGGACTTTCAGGATGGCAGTCGAGCCTCTGTTGAATGCGCTCTACGCGGTTCCGAAAATCGCTCTCCTGCCGCTGGTCATGCTGATCTTGGGAGTCAACGAGCGCACGTTAATATTGACTTCGACGTTGACGAGTTTCGTTCAGATGACGGTGAGCACGGCGGGCGGAGTATTGGCCGTGGACCGCAATGCTCTGGATGCGGGTAAAAATTATGGCGCGACCGGCTGGCGTTTGTTCCGTTACGTGCTGCTGCCTTCGGCATTGCCCGATATTTTTACCGGTATGCGAATCGGCTTGAGTCTCACCTTGGTGCTCGTCATTGCCGTCGAATTGACCGCGGCTCAGGAAGGACTCGGCGCGTTCATCTGGATCGCGGGCCAGACGTTTGCCGCGAAAAACTTGTTCGCGGCCTTCGTCGTGATCGGCGCGCTCGGCTGGGTGCTCACGTCTGGCCTGGAACGCCTGGGCCGCTGGTTAATGCCTTGGCAACAGCGGTCGAGCGCTGCTATGTTCCTGTGAGAGTGCTTTTTACCACGAAGTGATTCATGAGCATACGCTCGCTGACAGACTTTGAAATCTTCGGGACGCACCACAGAGTAATTCATGTACCCGTCGGTATAACAGCGCGCATGAAAATCCCCCTTTCATCCTCCTTTGGCAAAGGGGGAAAGAGGGGGATTTCTTGTACTGGTGTCGACCAACTAAGTAAAGGCATTTTCATAAGAGGAGACAGAGATCACAGAGATTTGGTTTGCGCGCGAGCATCGCGCGCAAAATCTCAAAATCTCGTCTCTGTGTTCTCCCTGTGCTCCGTGGTAGGGAACCCTCCCGCTCACTGCGGTTGCATGTCTCCGTCGCAATCATCGCCGCATATTGAGCCGAAGAACAAGAAAGCCGGTCATCTTGAAAAATCTCTCGCAAACGCGCGAAGGCGCAAAGTCGGAGAAACAAGTCAAGGAGGAAGACGCATGAGTGCTTACCGCTGGTGGAATCGGTTGCTCGCGCTGTGGATTACTTTTGCAGGTGTTAGCTCGCTTTCGGCGCAGTCGGTGGTAAAAATCGGCTTCGTTCCGTCCGAATCTTTTGCGCCACTGTTCGTCGCCCATGAGAAGGGTTATTTCAAAGCCCAAGGGGTGGCCACCGACCTCGTCCGCCTCCCCAGCGGCGCGGCGATTCTGACGCAAGTCTCGACCGGCGACATCCAGGTGGGCGGCGGCGCCCTCGGCGCGGCCGCGTTCAACGCCGCCAATCAGAAGCTGCCGGTGGCCTTCGTCGCGCCGATGCATTTTGCCTACGTCGAAGATTATCTAGTGATTCGCAAGGCTGAGATCGAGGCCGGCCGCTTCAAAGCCGTCGGCGATTTGCGCGGCAAGGCTTGCGCGATCAATGCCAAAGGGGTCGCCACCGAATGGGTGTTGGACGAAGTCTTGAAACCCGGCGGACTCAGAATCGACAACGTCGATGTCAAAACCCTGCCGTTCCCCGAAATGTTGCCGGCCCTCGACAACGGCGCGATTCACTGCGGCATCGTCACCGAGCCGTTCGCAACCCAAGCGGAGGAGAAAAATATCGGCGTGCGGCCGCTCAAGGCGAAAGCGGGCGCCAAGCCGGTTCCGATCACCGTGGCCTTTTGGAACAGTGACTGGGCGAAAAAGAACGATAGCGCCGCACGCGCATTCATGAGCGGCTATCTACGCGCGGTAAGAGATTTAAGCGAGCCCGGTGCCTGGAAAGCTTCTGTGCATACCGAGATCATCAGCAAACACACGGGCGTTGCCGCGGCCGTCTTGCTCAAGACGCGAGCGCCGGTCTTCAGTTCCAACCTGGAGCTTGAAGAGAAAGAGATGATGTCGCAGCAAGAGTTCAATCTCCGCCTCGGTTATTTGAAATACAAAGAGCTAAAACCGATCAAAGAATTGATCGATCTCTCGTACGCTGAGGCGGCGGTGAAGCAGGGGGGACGAAAATAACCCAGAGGATCGAAGGCTGTTCCAATCGTTCCAGCAGTTTCATCGCTGCGCTCTGTTTCATCCCCCACCTCTTTCCGCCCCCGCGTCCTTCGACAAGCTCAGGAGGACCCGACCGGGGGAGGATGAAGGAGGGGCTTGAACAATTGGAACTGCTGGAATGATTGGAACGAGTTAATTCCGAGGAGCGGCGATGCGCGTCTATGAGGCGATCGGTGAGACATTAAAGAAGCTCGGTGTCGAAGCGACCTTCGGCTTGATGGGCGACGGCAATCTGCGTTTCATGACGCACCTGGCGCACGAGTTGGGCATGCCTTATTACGCTGCCCGTCACGAGGGCGGCGCGGTGGCGATGGCCGACGGCTACTCGCGGGTAACCGGCCGGGTGGGCGTCTGCAGCGTCACTCAGGGGCCGGGGGTCACCAATACCCTCACGGCTTTGACCGAGGCGCGCAAAGCCAACACTCCTATGTTGCTCCTCGCGGGCGACACCGCAGCAAGGATTTTACGGCACAATCAGGATGTCGATCAGAGCGCCATATTCAAATCGGTCGGCGTCGCTGTGGCACGAGTGCGCTCGCCCGAAACCCTGACGATCGATCTCAGCCGCGCTTTCAATCAAGCTCTGGCCGTACAGCAGCCCATCGCGATCTCCATCCCAACTGACATGCAAGGGCTGGAATGCGACGCCGATGGCTTAGCTGCGGTGAAAGTGCAAGCGTCAATGCCGAGTTGTCCTGCCGCGGAAGAAATTCGCCGCGCCGTAGAGTTCATCGCCGACTCTAAGAGGCCGGCGATCATCGCAGGGCGGGGGGCGGTGCGTTCCAATGCCAGGGAAGCGTTGGAAAATTTGGCCGAGCGGATCGGTGCATTGTTGGCGACCACCGGCCAGGCCAAGGGTCTGTTCGCTGGGAACCCTTTTTACGTCGGGAGCTCTGGCGGATTTGCCTGGGAACTGGGCGAGCGGATGCTTGCACAGGCTGATTTGATTTTGGCTTTCGGCGCGAGCTTGAACTACTGGACGACCCGAAACCGCGAGATGTTCAGTCCCTCGGTGCGTATTCTGCACTGCGATAGGAACAGCGCGGCCATCGGTGCTCTGACATCGGCAGATTTCGGCTTGTTAGGCGACGCCGCGGCGACTGCCAACGCTTTAGCCGAGGAGTTGGCTCGGCGCGGCTTCAGTGCCGCGGGCTTTCGCACGCCGGAGAGCCGCCGGGAGATCGATTCGTTTCGGCTCGATAACTTTCAGGATCAAAGCGACGGCCGCACCATCGATCCGCGAACATTGATGCTGAAGCTTGATGCGATGCTGCCGCGTAACAGAACTGTTGTGATCGACAGCGGCCATTGCATGGGCTGGCCGATCATCTATCTTTCCGCGCCCGACGCCGCCGGGTTTGTTTTTTCCAACGACTTCATGGCGGTCGGTTTGGGTCTGGGAACCGCCTTCGGCGCGGCCATCGCGCGCCCCGATCGTTTGACGATTTGTACGCCGGGTGACGGCGGACTCATGATGAGTCTCGGCGAGCTCGAGACGTTCGTTCGCTATAAAATTCCCGCGCTTGTCGTCGTCCTCAACGATGCCTCCTATGGCGCGGAAGTGCATTTGCTTAAGAACGTCGGCTTGCCGGGAGATGGGGCTTTCTTCCGCGACAATGACTTTGCCGCAATCGCCACCGCGATGGGCGTTGAGGGAGTCACCGTCCGTGAAGTCGGAGACCTCGAAGGGTTGCGGCCATGGCTCAATGAGCGACGCGGACCGATGGTGGTCGATTGCAAGCTGGACGCGCAACTGCGTGGCGATTGGTTCAACAAAGTGTCGCCCCGGGCGGCTGGTATCAGCGCATGTGCGGCCAGTGACCGATTTTGGCTTGAAGAAAGCATCGAGGCAAGATCGTGGTCGCTCAAGCCGTTCCAATCGTAATGAGTGACACGGCATCGAGCCAAACAAGGAGAAGAAAGAATGTCTTTACAGGTGAAACGGGAAAATGTGCCGGAGAAAAAGGTCGTGCTCAAAACCGGGGAGGGCGAGGGCTCGATGATTATTCGGCAGGCTTACGGCAATGAAAGCAGTCTGCTGGTGGCTTTGCGCCCGCCGGGCTATCACACCAGGCCGCATATGCATGCGTCGGAACAAATCAATCACGTGCTTGACGGAGAGATATGGTTCTTCGTTGAAGACAAAGGGTATCACTGCAAGAAGGGTGATTTTCACCGAATTCCGGCGAACCGTGTTCACTGGGCGTGGAACCGCTCCGACGGCGTGACAACAGTTGTCGAGTCCCATTCGCCGCCGCTCGTCGGCGGCGATCTGCGCGATGGAGCGGCGGCGTTGTTCGATGACAACGAAGCTCCGCGGCTGCGAGGGGAAGGAGAGAATAAGTTCGTCGAGTACGATTCGGCAAAGGTGGAAAGCAAATACTTCCCGAGTACAAAACAATAACAAAATAGGAATGCTTCGACGGGCTCAGCATGAACGGAAAGCCGGGGATTTCAAGTATCCTTCCGTTCGCCCTGAGCTTGTCAAAGGGCTCCGAGAAGTAACTTGCGCTCACGTCGAATTTATTCGAGCGGTTACGGATTAAGTGTTAGGAATGCTTCGACTAGGCTCAGCACGAACGGATAACCCGAAATTGATGGGATTATTGCTCCGTTCGCCCTGAGCTTGTCGAAGGGTCCGAGAGGCAGTTTGCGCTCGCATGGGATGAGAAACCAAACAGAGTAATGAGTTTCTGGGTTTACATTCTGCGATGCGCCGATAGTTCTTATTACACCGAACATATAGATAATCTTGAAGAACGCATCGCAAGACATCGGTCCGGTGAAATTGACGGCTACACTTCGACGCGACTTCCAGTAAGGTTGGTGTTCTCAGAGCAATTCCCCACAAGAGAAGAAGCTTTAACTTGTGAGCGACAGATCAAAGGTTGGAGCAGAAAGAGAAGGAAGCACTGATGCGACGGGATTGGGCTGAACTCTCTCGGTTAGCTCATCGAAATTACTCGGACGGCAACTCCTTAGGAGCCCTTCGACAAAGCTCAGGGCGAACGCTCAAGGATAGAACGAAACAAGGAAATGACCAATGAATTTGCGTTATCGCCAATTTGTTTTGTCCACGATTATCTGTTTTGTCGTCGGATTGTCTTCGGATTCACTTTTTGCGCAGGAACCGAAGCAACTGCGCTACGGCACCACGATCAGCACCGTCAACCTGCCGGTCTGGGTTGCTAAGGAAAGCCGGCTTTTCGCCAAGCACGGGATAGATCCCGAAGTGATCATGATTCAGGCCGGAGCGTTGACCACGTTGGCGATCATCAGCGGCGAATTACAGTTCTCGGGCGCTGGCGCAGCATCGGTTTTGGCCGCACGGATCAAAGGCGGCGACATTACGCTGGTCGCATGTCCAGCGGATTCCGATTTGGTTTATTTAATGGCGCGACCCGAGATCAAAAGCGCCGCCGACCTCAAGGGGAAATCGAGCGCCGTGACCCGATTGGGTTCGACGACGCATTTTTATTTGCGCGCCGCGCTCAAGCATGCGGGACTCAATCCGGAAAAGGATGTGACGATCCTCCAATTGGGCACAGAATATGCGGCGGCTCTGGCAACCGGCAGAATCGCCGCCGCGGCGCTGCCCTTCGATCTCGCTTTGCCTTATTTACAAAAAGGCTGGCCCGTTCTGTTGGATTTATCCAAGACCGATTTTGTCTACCCGGCGTCTTGCGTCGTCAGCAGCCGGAGCTTCGTGAAAGAGAATGCCGGTACCGTGGATCGATTCCTCAAGGCGTATGTCGAAGCGATTCATCTCATGAAAAAAGACCACAGCGTCGGCGAGAAAGCCTACAACAAATGGCTCAAGCCGAAGGATCCGTTGCTCGCCAAGCGCGCGGTCGAAGCTTACGCCAGTTTATTCAAAGCAATTCCGCGGGTGACGGATCGCGGCGTGCAAGCGGTCTTAGAGGATCTCGCTTCATCGACAGCGGTGCCGAAAGATCTCATGGACCGTCCGGATCATTTCCGTGACAATGGGCCTTTGGAGAAACTAGTGAGCAGCGGCTGGATCGATCAGCTGAGAAAATGAGGAGAAAATTTACCGCAAAGAGCGCAAGGTACGCAAGGAAAAAAAATTCGAAGCACGAAATTTGAAATCCGAAACAAATTCAAAAGATCAAAATTAATGAAATTCAAACAGGATTTATCCGGATTGAGCGTTTTGGATTTTCTTGGTTAAGTGTTATTTGCCTTGGGTTTATTTCGAAAATTCGCGCTTCGGATTTGGAATCGTGACCGCTCCCTGCGGTGTTTTTTAATGATCAGTCCCGTGCCCACGACGATAAATCAATCGGCGTACTCGTTGACCGGCTTCGACCAATCCGCCCGGGAGGAAGAGCACGACCAACATGAAAAGAACGCCAAAGATGATCAGATGAAACTCCACCAGCTGTAGCGCCAGTAGCTCTCTCAAAATCACATAAAAGAGCGCCCCGAGCACGGGACCATGCACGGTGCCGACGCCGCCGATGTAGGACATGAGCACCGCGTCGAAGGTCCATGCCGGCGAAAACGTATGCTGCGGGTAGTAGCTAACGTGATAGTAAGCGAACGCACCACCGGCGAGGCCCGCGAGGGCGGTGGAGAGCGCGAGTGCGAGAAGCTTGTGGCGCAGCGCGCTCACGCCGGTGGCTTCCGCCGCCGCTTCGTCTTCGCGCACCGCGCGTATTCCGAGTCCCACGCGGGAGGGAATTAGCAAAATAAGCAGGGCGACGGATAGAATCGCCAGCCCGAGAGTCAGATAGTAGCGCGGCAGAATGTTGTAAGAGGTCAGCTCCGTCGCCGGGATGGTAGAAATTTGCGGCAAGAGATTGCCGACCGCGATGCGCAAGATCTCAGCTAGCCCCAACGTGCCGATAGCGAAGTAGGCGCCGCGCAGGCGAAAAGCGGGGATACCGATCAAGAGTCCGAATAGCAGCGCGACCAAAGCGCCGGCGCCAAGTCCCCATATCAATGGCGTACCGCCGACCCACAACGTGCGCGTGACCAGCGCGCCGAGGCCGAAAAACGCCGCGTGGCCAAGATTGATCTGACCCGCGTAGCCGCCGAGCAGATTCCAGCTCTGCGCCAAAAGGACGGCGAGAAAAATTTGCACGCCGAGGTTCAACAGATCGCTACGGCTTGTAAACAGCGGCAGCGCGGCGAACACCGCCACTAAAACGACTCCCGGCACCAGCAGCGCTTTCACGTCCGTGCTCCAAAGAGTCCTTGAGGCCGCACGACCAGAACAATCAGGAATAGAATCAGCCCGACGACTTCGCGGTACGGACCGCCAAGAAACACCACGCTCAGCGCTTCCGCGAGACCGAGTATGATGCCGCCGGCGAAACTGCCGAAAAGCGAGCCGAGGCCGGCGAGTACGATCACAACCAGAGCCTTGAGTGTCCACTCCAAGCCGATGGATGGACTGATTGCGTAGGAAACACTGACCAGAGCGCCCGCGATCCCGGCGAGCGCCGTGCCGAGAGCGAAGGCAAGGAGGTAGGTTTTGCCGACCGGGATGCCCATGAGCGCGGCCGCTTCCCAATCTTCGGCGGTGGCGCGGATGGCGCGCCCCCAGCGTGTCTTGGCAAGAAACAGATGAAGCGCGGTTAGAATGGCGAACGCCAATAACAGACTGCTTAAACGTAACCACGGAATCGCCAAACCGGCGAGCCTGAGCACAGCGCCGGCGTAAGCGGTGGTCACCGCGCGCTCGTCCGCGGTCCACAGGCGAATGGCGAGGGCATGCAGCGCCAGGGTGAGACCGAAGCCGATGAGGAGCGAATTCTTGATGCGCGTTTCTTCGTGGGCTTTTACGACGAATTGAAACAGAGCCCAGTAGAGAGCGAGTCCGAGCGCGAACATCGCTGGGCCGATGGCTGCGAGGGACACAAACGGATCGATCTGCCAAATGGTGAAGAGCCAGAAAGTGCCGTAGCCGCCGAGCATGAGCAGTTCCCCATGGGCCACGTTCAGAACGCGTAGCACGCCGAACGTGAGCGACAGTCCCGCCGCCGCTAGCCCGTAAAGACCGCCGACGAGAAGGCCGAGAATGAGTTGTTGGGCGAGAATCACGAGGTCGTCCCGATATGGAGCGATGGAGTATTGGAGTACTGGAGTGTTGGGAATTGCAAAAACCCATTACTCCACCACTCCAATACTCCATTACTCCAATTTTTCATCACACCATCACTTCAGTTTGCTTGAAGCGCTTGCTCTTCTTTCAGCGGACCGCCAAAGGTCCGAGGTAGGCCGCTTGAATGTGCTCATCGGCGAGGAGTTTTTTCCCGTCGCCTTGGCCGACAATTTTGCCACTTTCAAGAATGTATGCGCGCTGGACGAGTTCCAAGACGGCGTGGACATTTTGCTCGACGATCAACAAGCTCATGCCATCACGGTGGAGATCAGTAAGAATAGCAAAGATCGATTCGACGATCTTCGGGGCCAAGCCGAGGGACGGCTCGTCGAGGAGGAGCAGTCGAGGAAGCCCCATCAAGGCGCGGCCGAGAGCGAGCATTTGCTGCTCGCCGCCGGAGAGTAAACCGGCGGTTTGGTGCTGGCGCTCGAAAAGACGCGGGAAGAGGGAGAAGACGCGCTCCATTTGAGTGCGTCTTTGTTTTTGCGCGCGCGCGGTGAACGCGCCGAGCTCTAAGTTTTCGCGCACGGACATCGCGGCAAAAAGTCTGCGTCCCTCCGGCACCAGCGCGATGCCCTGCTCGACGATCCGTTGCGGTGAGACGCCGCTGATCTTCTCGTCGCCCCATCGCACCCAACCAGCGCGCGGCGCAAGCAGACCCGAGATCGTTTTCAATAAGGTGGATTTTCCAGCGCCGTTCGGACCGACGAGCGCGACCATCTCGCCCGGTTGAACGACGAGATTAACGTGGTGCAATGCAATCAACTCGCCGTAGGCGACTTGCAGATTTTTGACTTCGAGCATAGTTCGCTAAACCCGTTCCAAGCGTTCCAGCACTTCCAGTTGTTCCAAATGTTTGATTCAGATCCGTGCCGTACGTTTGGAACTATTGGAACCATTGGAACGTCTGAAACTCTTAATTGGATCCGCTTTCCCCCAGATACACTTCGATCACGCGCGGATCTTTGGCGACGCTCGCGGGCGCACCGTCGGCAATTTTTTCTCCGGCACTCAAGACCACAATGCGCTGTGAGACATCGAGCAGAGCCCAAACGATATGCTCGACTAAAATCACCGTGAGACCGCGCCGTTGCAACTCGCGGATCAAAGCGATCGCCGTGGCGGTTTCATGAGGGTTCAGTCCGGCCATGAATTCGTCAAGCAACAGCAGCTTGGGTGAAGTCGCAAGGGCGCGCGCCAATTCGAGGCGTTTTCGTTCCATGACCGTGAGCGTGTGTGCCGGGCGATCCAGTGAACCCGTTAGTCCGACGGTCCGCAAGAGCTCGTCGGCTTTGACTCGCGCCGGAGCTCCGGTAATACGCTCGCAGCCGTAGCCGAGTCCGACGAGGACATTTTCCAGTGCGCTCAAACCGAGGAAAGGCCGCACCAATTGGAAGGTTCGGGCGACGCCGCGCCGGCACAGTTGATGGGGCGACAAGCCATTGATGCGCTCATCGAGCAAAGAGATATGGCCGGCATCGGCGGCCAGAGCGCCGCTGACCAGATTAAACAGTGTCGTCTTGCCCGAGCCATTCGGGCCCATCACGCCGACGATCTCGCCTTTGTCGACGGTGAGACTGACGTTTCGCACGGCAGTGACGCCGCCGAAGCGCTTGGAGACGGATTCGAGTTTGAGGAGAGACACCGGATTTTGATTTTGGATTTTCGATTCTCGTAATCCAAAACCAAGCTAAAGGGTTATCGTTAGCGCTGACCGAACGGCGGCGCGGGAAAGCCGAATGGCGCGGTGGCAAACTCCTTGGGCCAAACCAACTCTTGTTTGCCCTTGAGCCACTGCTGAAAGAAGACTTTCACTTCGCCGGTGCCGTCGGGACGAAATTTAACCGGCCCAACGACTGTTGTCATGTTCGTTGCGGCAAGGGCAGCGCGAATTTTATCGCGGTCCAAATCATTTGCCCGCGTTATTGCATCGCTAAGTATTTGCACGCATGCGTAGGAGGGACCCACGAGCGGGTCGGAGGGGCGCTTCAAGAGTTTCTGATGGGCTTCGTTTAGCTCCGCGACCCTGGGAAACTTCGCCGCGAAGTGCCAGCCGGGAGAGAGTAGGACGTAGTCTCCGTCTTTACTCAGATTTTGCGACCATACCGGTGGATCGGCGGCGCGGATGAAGAGGTTGACTTTGGGGTTGAAATCGAGCTCCTTCATCTGCTTGACGATGGTCATGCCGTCCGGCGGCGACGGAAGCGCAAGCACCGTCTCAGCGCCCACCGATTTCGCTCTGAGTATCAAATCGGAAAAATCTTTCGCGCCCGGCGCGTATTCGCCGCTGGCGACGATCTGGTAGCCATGTTTTTTGGCGAGACTGTCCCAGCCCGAACCCATCTCTTTGCCCCAGTCTGTGCGCTCTAAAAAGAGCGCCACTTTCCTCGGCCGCTGCGCCGCCGAGGTCATCGCGTCAAGAAAGACAAAAGTCTCTCTGGTGAGATCGGGAGATTTTGGAAAAGGCGAGAAAAGATAGCGCAAGCCCTGTTGGTGAATGCCGTGAAACGCGAAGGCGACGCCGAGATAAGGGATCTTATTTTTGTCGGCGATCGAAGCGGCGGCACCTTGGAGATCGGAGCCGGCCCCGCCGAGGTAGGCGACGACGCCCTGAGTCGCGAGCGTCTCCAAGCGGGCTACGGTTTTGGTCGGATCGGACTCGTCGTCCAACAGGGTGGGTCTAATCTGGAGTTTTTTACCGCCGACAGTTACGCCGCCGGCGGCATTGATATGCTGCACGGCGATCTCGTAGCCGGTCTTTACCTGCGCGCCAAGCGCGGCGTAGCGGCCGGTGAGGGGTATTACCGCGCCGACGTCGATCGTCTGGGCTGCGCCGCTAGAACAAAAAATTAAGATCGCGACCGGTATCGACAGCAATGACAGGCCCATGCGTCTCATGATCTCCTCCATGTTTGAAAGCCACCTGCAATTTGTCGGCGCGAGCGAAACGCCGCGCCGATAGATAGCACTGTCCCACCGGTGCGTCAAAGTTAAACCGTTCCCCAAACTCGCTTCGCCGTATCTACCACCAGTTTGAGTTTTTGCCACTGTTGTTCCTCGGTCAGCAGGTTTCCTTCCATCGTCGACGCGAAGCCGCACTGCGGACTGAGCGCGAGGTTCTCCAGGGGGACGAATTTGCTCGCTTCGTCGATGCGCTTGGAGAGATGGTCCGGCGACTCCATTTCGGCGAGCTTGCTGCTGATCAGGCCGAGCACGACAGTTTTGCCGCGCGGCACGAAGCGCAAAGGCTCGAAAGTGCCGGCGCGCTCGGACTCGTACTCGAGCAGAAACGCGTCAACGTTGAGTCGACCGAACAGTTTCTCAGCAATGGCATCATAGCCGCCTTCGGCATACCACTGGCTGCGGTTGTTGCCGCGGCAAAGATGGATCGCGAGAGTCACTCCCTCTCGTTTCGCGCCTTCGAGACAAGCGTTGTCGGCGCGAATCGCATCGTCCAGCGCCTGATCCGGATCAACCCCTATCTCATTTTTGATATAGGCGCGCCATTTCGGGTCGATGTAATAGCTATAGCGAGGCGCGTCGATCTGAATATAATTCGCGCCTTCATTGACCAACGCGTGAATTTCCGCCTTGATGATCGGCACGATATCCCACAGCAAAGCGGCATGGTTGGGATACACTTTGTCGCTGATGCCCCTTTTAAAATAAATGGCGGGAAATTGATTGGCGGTGGGCAGGGTGACCTTGATGTCTCCTGGACGATGGCGTGCCAGGAATTCGAATTCATGCTGAGTGAGACGGCGGGTTTGCTTGATTTTCCCCACGACGGTGCCGGGGACCATCGAAGGACGGGACGACGGACCGGCGCCGGTTTGCCAAGTACGCGCCACGGCGACGCCTTCATCGATGCCTGATACGGCTTCGTTGAAATCGCTCATGAAGTTATTCCGTCGCAGCTCGCCGTCGGTAAAAATTTTGAAACCGAGATCTCTTTGCCGATCGATCACACGCAAAATGTGCTTGTCTTCGAGGGCGCGCAGTGCTGGGCCGCTGACGTTAGTGCCGCGTGCCTGAAGCAACTCTGCCGGGCGAAGCAGACTACCGATATGATCGGCGCGGTAGATGTTGGGCATAAGACCTCCGCAAGATTGGAGTAATGGAGTGTTGGAGCAATGGAGTATTGGGCTTTTTCGGAACCCATCACTCCACCGCTCCACTACTCCATTACTCCGGACTTTATTATTCCGCCAATAATTTTTTCAATCTCGCAATGACTTCCGGCGGCTGCGCCACCACTTCTTTGGCCAGTGCCGCCAAAGCTTCACCTCCGACCGGTTCGACCGGCCAGCGCCGCTTATTTGCTTCGGCAACGAGGTCGGGATCTTTGAGAGTCATTGTCCAGGCGTCGCGAAGAATTTTTACCCGATCGGCCGGCGTTCCGGGAGGCGCGGTCCAGGGGCGGCCGAATTCGTTCGGCGCTGTAAACAGAGTCACCAAACGCCGATCTGCTTCGCGCGCCTTGTAGCGCTCGAGCAGATCGTAAAGCGTCGGAGTTTCCGGCAGCAGTGGATCGCGTTTGCGGCCGGTTTGCACGAATGGGCGAGTGAAGCCTTTCTTGAACCAGGTGATATGTGGCTCGCGGCCGAAATATGCGGCGATGGTGATGAGCCGGCATTGCAGCTCGCCGCGCTCGAGGGCGACGTCGATATCGGCTGCGCCTTGATAGCCGGTAATGATGGTAAATTTCACCGCGAAAATTTCTTCGAGAAGTTTTGGGATATGATAGGTCGTCGAGGCGGTGCCGGTGGAGCCGCAGCGGGGCGGTTCGTTGGCTTTGCGCAGATCGTCGATGGTTTTGTAAGGTGTATCGCCGCGGAAGAAAAACAGCGATTCGGTTTGCTCGGGCGTGCCGATCCAGTTGGATTTCCCCCAATCGAACTGCACTTCTTTGCGGCCGATCAATTGATCCATGTAGATGCCCGGATTGAGCGAGCCGAGCGTCAAGCCATCCGGCTTGGCGAGATTATAGACATGATTGGCCGCGATCACCGAGCCTGCGCCGGGCATATTCTGCACCGTGATGCTGGGATTGCCGGGAATATGTTTTCCCAAATAGGTCGCTACGTGGCGCGTCCAAAGATCGTAAAGATCGCCCGGCTGCCCGCCGCGAATGACTCTGATCGATTTGCCTTGGAAGAAGTCGGACTGGGCGTCGAGCGGAGCGCTGATAAACAATACGGCAACGAGAAGGTTTAATTTTAGATTGTCGATTTTAGATTTTCGATTGCGCGGACAGAATCGCAGCCGGATGGTTTTTATCATGAGGCGCCTCCCTCAATGAAAATGAAAATCGCGGATTGAAGCTTTTGTATGCTTACTTTCGAGACTCGAAACAGCATCGACGGACCTTTTCGAAATTTGCCCGAGCGGCCACTAACGAAAATTCTTCTTGATGTATCGATAAGCGGCGATCGCGGCGGTGGCGCCGTCGCCGGCGGATGTGATCGCTTGAGACGCTGAATTTTGGCGAACATCGCCGGCGGCGTAGAGGCCGGCGCGTTCCGTTTTCATCGACACATCTGTCGGCACATGGCCGGATTCGCTCAGCGCTACCAAGTCGCGGAGCAATGACGTGTTCGGTTGCAAGCCGATGTAGATGAAAAGACCGGCGAGGCCGACTTGGTCAATTGTTGCTGAACCCAAATCGCGTAGCCGAACGCCAGTGACCACGTCTTCGCCTAGGACTTCTGCGACGGCGACATTATGACGCGGTAAGATTTTCTCATTGGCTGCGGCTTTCTGCTGGTAGGTTTGCTGGGAGGAAAACGCTTCGGTTTGATTAAAGACCAAAACTTTCTCGGCGAAATTCGCCAAAGTGAGGGCTTCTTGCAGCGCCGAGTCGCCGCCGCCGACGACGCCGACGGTTTTGCCGTTGTACAGGGGGCCGTCGCAGCTGGCGCAGTGGCTCACGCCTCGGCCGATGAGTCTTTCTTCGCCGGGGACATTGAGATGTTTGAGCGTCGAACCGGTGGCGACGATCACGGCTTTGGCGCGGTGCGTTTCTTCTTCGGTTGCGACTAACCACGATTTGTCTTGAGGTTCGAGACGCTGAACTTCGGCCCGCTGCAACTCCGCGCCGTAATCACTCGCCTGGCGTTGCAAGTTTGGACAGAGTTCGTAGCCCGAAACGCCGTCCGGAAAACCCGGAAAGTCCTCGATCTTTTCGATGTTCATCAAATGACCGCCGGGAAGGTTGGATTCGACAACCAAAGTCGAAAGGCCCTGCCGCGCGGAAAACAGTCCGGCCGTGAGACCGGCAAGGCCGGAGCCGATGACTATAAGATCGTAGTCGGGCATGACTACTCGCTGTGAACTCGTTCAAACCGTTCAGCCGCGTTGCTCGGTTCAAGCCGTTCAACCCCCACTGTCCTTCCGCGCGTCCGCGGGGGAGGAAACTCAAACGTTCGTGCGACTGAAACCTCCGACAACGGTTTGAACTGAGCGAAGCGATTGAACGACTTGAACGATTTGAACCGACGCATGGTGATTCACCGCCATGCGTCGATGGACACCGTCTTCTGATAGTTGCAGCCCATGATGCGCCAGTAGCCATTGGTTTCGCCGCCGACGACCACAACATGGATTTCCTCGGGCTTGAACATATGGACCATTTCGTCCGGGCCGGCTTTGAGCTTCGACGCGTAGGGCTCTTCGCCAAAGGTTGCGCGCGGATAGATGTAGTTCTGGATCAATTGATAGTCCCAATACTCGCCGGCGGGCATCACCCCGTTCTCGTAAACCCAGTCGATCATTTTCTCCTTGGTGTCGAAGCCGCCGCGGTCGATAAACTGCCGCGCGGCGATGGGATCGAGGAGAAAGGTTGGCGCGCTGTGGGCGTCCATGCCTCGGAGCATGCTTTTGACATGCTCGCGCCAATATTTTTCGCGCACCCCTAGGGTGAACGCCGTCGAGCGGCAGCCGGTGAAAATGCTCACCGTGCTCTCGGCGGCTTTGAAACCGTGCTGGACGTGAAACGGCGTCCATGGGCTGCGCTCCTCGTTTTCAGCAAAGGTTGGACTGCCATAGGCGTAGCCGTTGCCCTGCGAGCCCATGTAGCTGTCGCCGGGGAGCGAGCCGCCCTGGAGATTTTGCGACAAAAGACCGTAGGCCCGGCCGATGGTGGCGTTGGCGTGATTATAGGGAGCCATGGCGCCGGTGCCGGAGTTCATGGCGATCTCATGGCGGATCGGACCGTTGACCACCACCATGGCCGCCATCGAGCTGGTGGTGCTGCCGCGCGCGCTCACACCGCTTGAGGCCAGCGCCAATATGACGGGAAAATACTCCGGCTTGGCGCCAGCCATGACGGCATTGACTGCGACTTGCTCGACCGTAAACTCCCAGGGCTGGCGGAACTGATTGGAGCGCAAATGGCCGGCGATCTCGTCCGGCTTGTGGCTCGTGCCCGCGAGCATCGCTGCCACGCGCGCTTCGGTCGGCAGCACGATCGGGAGTTTGTCGGTCCAGTTATGGTCGAGAAAGAGCTGGTGCAAATTTTCTTCGCCATCAGCTTCCAGCAAGCGGGGGATCGAACGTTCATAGACGGCCGGCTTCGCGCCGTCGCCTTCGGCGGGCCGAGTCAGCCCTTCGATAACTTCCTGCATCACCGGCCGGCCGCTGACCGGACTTTTACCTTCGACATAGGCGCGTAGTTGCTCTGCGGTCTTGCCCATCACCGGTTGAGGCACAAAGGTGTAACGCGCCTCGGGCAACCCGTGCATGCGCGTGACTGATTGAACCGCTTTCTCGAAAACATGGGTATGGATCGCGACGGTGGGCACAGCATATTTACTGTCAAGCGTGATTGCGTGCACGGCGACCGCCGGCGCGCAAGTGCTTCAATGCCCGACACCGATAATCGCGCCGTCGCCGTTGGCCTTGATCATCTCCCATGTTTTCGGATCATCCTTGGTGTAAACGCTGGACATCTCAACGACTTTGGTTTTTACCGACGGCATGCGATCGGCGAACCAACTCTGCAGCTGGCGGAGAAACAATCCGGAGTCGTCAAAGCGCGGGTCCACCAGATAGATGGTCTTGCCATCTAAACTATCCAGCCGAGGTGCCATGCGCTTGGGTGTGACTTTGGGAGCGTAACCGATCGGATTGAGCACGGAAATTTTCGCTGCGCCGGTGTTACCGTCTGCCATTTGTTTATCCCTCCTCGTGATCGCTGCGGCGCTTCTGGTTAGCTGCGCCGAAACCAGTCGTTGACGCCTACGCTATGCGAAGTCTCGCCCGTTCGTCAACAACAGGTGAAAGGGGTCAGTCGGTCAAGTTTTGCGGCGAAGAGAATCGAGAAACAATTTGCTGTGGTCGAGGCACAATTCGAATGTGGATCCGACCCTGGCTAATCAATAGCACCGGTCGAACTGGTAAAGGTAAAGCTTGGTTGAGTCCCGCCGGGTTTGGCGGCGGTGATTGTATACGTGGTAGGGGTTACCAGCGCAAGCGTTACCGTCACACCGTCGCTGGCATGAAAGCCATATCCGTCAATGTCATTGATGCTCGCCGGATAGGCCGATTTTTTGGCGTAGTAGCTCTCCACCGCCACCGCTGCGTTTCTGAGATCGGATTTGAGTTGGGCATCGATTGCCTTGCTGCGATAACTGATGAACTGCGGAATTGCGATGACCGCCAACAGGCCAATAATGGCGATCACCAGAAGAACTTCTATGAGGCTGAATCCGCTCTTCCCTTTAGGGAGCGCCAGGGAAAACGAGTGCTGCCGAGGTAACATCAGTGCAATTCCTCTCATGCGACTGAAACATAGTATAACCCATGCGCGTAAACTTGTCGTTTTTTATTCGCGAGTGGCGTTGGTTTGCGCGGCGAGGCCAATCCCAAATTGGTCTTGACGTTTCATTTGGATTTGACCTATGGTCCAACCCCGGACGTTTTCACATTCCCGCTTGAGGAGGCCGTATGAAGCGGATCGCGTTTTTTCTCTTGCTGTTCCTTATGGCCGTTCAGAATCTGGCGGCTCAAACTCCCTATTATCAAGGCAAGACGATCAGAGTGATCGTGGGCTATCCGGCCGCTAGCGCCCATGACCTCTGGGCGCGCATGATCGCCGCGCAGTTGAATAAGCATCTGCCCGGTAATCCGGCGACCATCGTTCAGAACATGCCGGGCGCCGGCTCCATGACCGCGACCAACTACGTTTACAGCGTGGCGAAACCGGACGGCACCACCGTGCTCGTCAACAATGCGGCGCTTTATTTTGAACAGCTGCTGAAAAAGAAGGAGGTTCAGTTTGATTGGTCGAAGTTTTCCTGGATCGGCAGCATGACGCCGACTGTCCCCATGCTCTACATGTGGGCCGCCGCCCCTTATAAAACTATCCACGACGTCCGTACCGCTGCGGTGCCGCCCAAGTGCGGCGTTACGGGAACAGGAAACACCGGCTATTATTTGCCCAAGCTGCTCGAACAAGCCATCGGCGCGAAGTTTCAAGTGGTCTCCGGCTACGAGGGAGGCGCGAGCATCGAGTTGGCGGTGGAGCGCGGCGAAGTGCAGTGCCGCGCTTTTACCACATCGGTTTTTTTCGGGCGCGAGCCGTTCAATACGTGGCGCAGCAAAAATCTCGTGCGGGTGCTCGTGCAAGGCGGCGTCAAACGGGACCCGCGCCTGGCGGAAACACCGCTCATTAGCGAGCTAATGGATCAGTACAAGGCGTCGGAAGCGGATCGCCGCCTGGTGAACGTCATGATGGGTTCGGGTCAATTCGGCGCGGCGCCGATGTCGGCGCCGCCGGGTATGGCCGGGGAGCAGGTCAGGATTTTGCGAACCGCTTATGTCAAGGCGCTAACCAGCCCGGAGCTGATCGCCGAGGCGAAAAAGCAAGGCTTCGACACCGAGCTGATTCACGGCGACGATCTCGAAGCGCTGGCGAAAGAAGTCATCAATCAACCCGCCGAGATCGTCGCGGCGATGAAAAAAGTGATGGGAGAGTGAGGGGAATGGAGTGGTGGAGTAATGGAGTATTGGAGTGATGGGTTCCGGAAAAACCAACACTCCATTACTCCACCATTCCATCATCCAATTGGTTCTCTCCCCTTTTCCCGCCCCACAGGCTGCTAAAGAACCCGCCTTGTTCCATCTCATCCAGACAGCGGCGGTCGATGATTGGCGCGGCGAAATCCTTTTGGCCTCGTGGATCGTTGGCCGCAATCTCGTCAACGCTCGCTTGCCTTCCGAGCCGGAGATGTAGCGACGGCGTGAAGCCGATCGCTCTTCGATCCGTGGGTTTGAATCGTTGCAGCGATTGCGATATTCGCCAATAGAGTCACGTCGTAATTTTTAGGAGGCCAACATGTTGGAAAACAAAGTAGTCGTCATTACCGGCAGCGGCCAGGGAATCGGCAAGCATGCGGCGGCGACGTTCGCTCGGGAGAAGGCGAAGGTGGTGATCGCCGATTTTAACCCCGAACTGGCGAAAAAAACCGCCGCTGAGCTCGCCCGATTGACGGAAACCGTTGCCATCGAAACCGATGTCCGCGATGAAGCCAGCGTTAAATCGTTGGTCGATCAAGTGATCGCGCGCTTCGGGCAGATCGACATAATGATCAACAATGCCGCCATTGTGCCGCATTTCGCGTGGAACATCCCGCGCTGGCCGCTATTCGCCGACATGCCGTTTGAGTTTTGGGACCGCGTTCTGAAGACCAATTTGTACGGCACATTTTTCGGCACCAAACACGTTATCCCGCATATGGCCAAACGCAAATCCGGTCACATCATCAATCTGTACGGAGGCGGCGGTGTCCGGCCTGGCGGCGCGGGGACATACATGGTGACTAAAGATGGCATCCGCACGTTCACCCGCTACGTTGCCGAGGAGGTGCGCGATGCCAATATCTGCGTCGTGACTTTCTCGCCCCGCGTGCCGATCGCGACCGAGAGCGCGCCCGAGGAAGCGCTCAAGCGCTTGCCCGGCCCTGAGGTCTTGGGCAACGCGTTCGTACTCTGCGCCCAGCTGCCAATGGAACAAAGCGGCAAGTGCTTCGCTCATGACAACGGCAAGCTGGTGCAAGAGGGAGCGAGGGAGAACTAATGGATAATGGAAAATGGAGAATGGAAAATTTTTCGGATGGGTCATAAAGGAAAAAGTAAAAAGGCAAAATTTTTGGAGTGAAAGATGAAGGTGATCGATGCGGATGCGCATGTGATCGAGAATGAATCGACCTGGGATTACATGCTCGAATCGGAGCGCGCCTTTAAACCGAAAGTGGTGGGCGCGACGAAGGGCAGCGAAGCTTTCGACTACTGGTTGGTTGACGGTCGCGTGATACCGCGGAGCAATGTCGAACGCGAGCTGCCGGTGGCGGCGCGCGAGATGAGCGACCTGAGGCTGCGCATCAAGCATATGGACGAATTGGGATCGATTTGCAGGTAATCTACCCGACGTTTTTCATCACGCCGATCAGCCGGCGGCCGGACATCGACCTCGCCGTATCGCGCAGCTACAACCGCTGGATGGCAGAGATCGTAAGCAAAGAACCCGACCGTTTCAGCTGGGTTTTAGTGCCGCCGCTACAGAGTCTCGAACACCTTGCCGAAGAGTTGCAATTCGGTAAGCAGAACGGCGCTTGCGGCATCTACCTTCGCGGCCTGGAGGCGGAGCGCAGCCTGAGCGATCCCTATTTTTATCCATTGTATGAACGGGCGAGCGCGCTCGACTTGCCGATCTGCGTGCATTCGGCCAACGGCGCGTTTACGACCTACGATTTTTTCGCCGATGATCCGGGCTTCTCCAAATTCAAGCTCGCCGTCATCGGCGCCTTTCATTCGTTTGTCTTTTACGCCATTCCGCAGCGCTTCCCGAAGCTCAAGATCGGCATCATCGAAGTGAGCGCGCAGTGGATTCCTTATGCGGTGCACGACCTCGCGCGCCGCTTCGCGCGCCGGGGCCGGCCGTTCCCAAAAAACGTCCTGAAGGAAAATCGCGTCTACGTCACCTGCCAGACCGATGACGATCTCGATCATGTGCTGGGCTATTCCGGGGAGGACAATCTGGTGATCGGCACGGATTACGGCCATGCCGATAACGCCGTCGAGATCGTGGCACTGCGCAAGCTGCGCACCGATGGAAAAATCAGCGCACAGGTGGTGGACAAGATTTTGAAGGACAATCCGGCGGCGTTCTACGGCTTGTAGGATCAAGAGAGTTAACCACAAAGAACACAAAGATCTCAAAGTAGGATCACGGCAGCGGGACTTGGGCAGCGCGGGGGTAACAAAACGAGCTCTCGGCCCTCGGTTTGGATTTTTCTCGGGGTTGTTTTGGCTCCAGTTTGTTTCGGATTGCGATATTCGAATGGGATTCTGGTTGGAGGTTCTTAGATGCTGAGCATCGATGCTGATGCGCACGTGATCGAATGCGAGAAGACGTGGGATTACCTGCAGGGGGAGGATAAGCGCTATCGCCCGGTGCCGATCGCCGTCGATATGCCGACCGGTCAGAAGAAAAATTTCTGGATCATCGGCGGCCGGTTGATCGGTGGGCGCGACAACATCGGTCAGGACACATCCAAAGAGTCGCGCGAGATGGCCAACATCGATTCGCGTTTAAAGCATATGGACGAGATCGGCACCGGCGTACAAGTGCTTTATCCGACGTTGTTTCTGCGCCCGGTGACCGACAATCCGCGCATCGAGCTGGCGCTGTGCAAATCCTATAACCGTTGGATGGCCGACATCTGGTCGAAGGATAAGAAGCGCTTGCGCTGGGCGGTACAGTTGCCGCTCTTATCGATGGACGACGCGTTGGATGAACTCCGCTGGTCGAAAGGAAACGGCGCCTGCGCGGTGTTCATGCGCGGCATTGAGACTCACCATGTGCTTCATGATCCGTACTTTTTTCCGCTCTATGAAGAAGCGAGCCAGCTCAATCTGCCGATCGGCATCCACTCCGGGATCGGCAACTTCACTGTGAACGAGATGCTCGGCTTCGAGCCTTTTCGCGTCGCCAAGCTCATGGTGATCGGCGCTTTTCACTCGATGATTTTGAATGGCATCCCGGAAAGGTTTCCCAAGCTGCGTATCGGCGCTATTGAAGTGGCGGCGCAGTGGGTGCCGTATCTGGTTCATGATTTGAACCTGCGATTTCCCAAACTCGAAGGTAAACAGGCGCGACCTGACGTGCTATCGGGCAGCCATCAACTGTTCGTCGCCTGCCAGACGGACGACGATCTTTTGTACGTGCTCAAATACGCGGGAGAGAACTGCTTGATGATCGGCTCGGATTACGGCCATGCCGACAACGCGAGCGAATTGTTGGCGCTGGCGAAGTTGAAAGAAAACGGTGAGATCGATCCAAGGGTCATCGACAAAATATTGACTTACAATCCAGCGAAGTTTTACGGCTTAGATGTGGATTGAACCGTGCTCGTGATGTTTGTGCTCGTCCGCTCATCGCTGGAAGAGAAAAGTTCCGCCTTGTGCTGTTATTCGATTCCCCCTCGGCAGGTGTAGAGACGGAGGGAAGTTAGGATGGGGGTGCTCTCATGCTGCGAAGTTGTCGGGTATCCCTTCCTCTGTCCTTCGCCGTCGAAGCGAAGGAGGTCGGATTTCGACGGAGCGAGACTAAATGGCTGACCCGTATGATCTGCTAATTACTGGCGGGACCGTCCTCAATCCGGCGACCAGAACCAATCAGAAACTGGATGTCGGCGTCTCTGCCGGTAGAGTTGTGGCGCTTCAGGCCGATATTCCACGGGGCGGCGCGAAGCGTGTCATCGATGTCACCGGCTGTCATGTGACTCCCGGCTTGATCGATTTCCATGTGCACAGCTACTGGGGAGTCAATCCCTACGGCTGCGATCTGGATGCGCTTTGCCTAACGACCGGCGTGACGACCACTATGGACGCCGGCTCGGCCGGTCCGGTGAATTTCCTAGGCTTTAGAAAGCTTGTCTATGAGAGATCGAAAACGCGCATGCTGGGATTCGTCGCGCTTGCGCAACATGGGGTATTAAATGAACCCGGCGAGTTGATGGACATCGGCTTCGCGGATTCAGATGGCTCGGCGCAAGCGGTCGCCGAGAACCGCGACATCGGCGTCGGCATCAAGGTTCGATTGCACAAAAAAGCGATCGGCGAAAACAGCCGGGTCGCCCTACGGCTGGCGATCAAAGCGGGCGAGGCGACGAGAACACCCGTCATGGTTCATGTCGGCGATACGGCCATCGGCATGGATGAGATCGCCGATAGTTTGCGGCCGGGCGACATCATTACGCATTGCTATACGCCGAAAAAACCGGCGATCATCGACGATCAGGGAAAACTTCTGCCCCTGGTGCGCAAGGCGAAAGAGCGCGGCGTGATATTCGACGTCGGCCATGCGGGGGGCCATTTCGATTTTGCCCTAGTCGAGCGTGCCATGGGCGAAGGGATCGTTCCCGATGTCATCAGCTCGGATTTGCACGGCCGTTTGAGCCAACCCGGCTTCGGTGTGGTCGGCGATTTGCCCACTACCCTGACGAAGTTTTTACCGCTCGGCCTGAGCTTGGAAGAGATCATCGCCTGCTGCACCATCAATCCGGCTCGCATCGTCGGCTGGCAGGACCGCATCGGCAGCCTCGAATTGGGCCGCGAAGCCGATCTCACCGTGCTGCAAATCGTCGACGAGCCGGTTACGCTGCGCGATTCAACGGGCGCCGAGAAAGTTCACAAGCAGCGCATTGCGGTAAAATGGACCGTACGCGCCGGCGAAGTGTTCGCGGGACGCGGGTGAACGGGACCCGGAAGTAATCACAAAGAGCAGATAGGTCCCACAGTAGAAGATCCGAGTCGGAGGAATTAACCGCAAGGCATGCCGTGAGCGCAGTCGAAGGGAACGCAAGGGGCGCAAAGTTATTCATCATCGGAGGATACATGATCAAAGTTTTGCTTTTCTTATCGGCGATCTTGTGGGTACTGAACGGCGGTGCGGCGGCGCAGACGCCGTACTATCAAGGCAAGACGATCAACATCATAACCGGCAGCCAGACCGGCGATCTGTACGATATTTACGCGCGCATGATCGCAACCCATATGGCCAAACATATTCCCGGCGCGCCGAATATCCTGGTCCAGAACATGGTAGGAGCGGGCCATATCGTAGCGGCCAATTACGTCTACACCGTGGCCAAGCCCGACGGATTGACCTTGCTCGCGCCCAACCCGAATATCTACATCGATCAGCTGATCGGCCGCCCGGAGATCAAGTTCGACTGGGCGAAGTTCAACTGGCTCGGCAACGCCTCGCGCACGGCCGACCTAGTGTACATGCGCAGCGACGCGCCCTATAAGACCATCGACGACGTACGCGGCGCCAAAGAGCCGCCCAAGTGCGGCGCTACCGGCACCGGCACGACCGGGTACCTGGTGCCGCGCTTGCTCGAAGAAACCCTTGGCGCGAAATTCAACATCGTGACCGGCTACAAAGGCGGCAACGAAATTGACCTGGCTGTGGAACGCGGCGAGATCCAGTGCCGGGCGTTTAGCCATACGGCGTTTTTCGGCCGCGAGCCGTTCCATACCTGGCGCAAGACCCATTTTGTCCGCGTCCTGATTCAACTGAGCGCCAAGCGCGACAGCCGTTTGCCCGATGTGCCGACGCTCCATGAATATATGGATAAACTGAAGACGCCGGATATCAGCCGGCGCGCGTCGCCATGTTGATTACGGCGTCAGAGATCTTTCAGCGACCGTACCTGGGCCCGCCCGGCATGCGGCCGGAGCATGTCAAGATTTTGCGCGAGGCGTTTCAAAAGACATTAAACGACCCCGCCTTTTTAGAAGAAGTGAAAAGCAAGAAGCTCGACGCCGAGTACACCTCGGGCGAAGAGACCGAAGCCCTGGCCAAGGAAATCATGTCGCAGCGGCCGGAAATTATCGAACGGCTGAAAAAGGTGCTGGGAGATCAACGCGTGCGAATCGCTCAAAGTGCAGGACAGTCCTCCGCGGCTCAAGGAAAGTTTGCCGGTATACTTTATGGAAAGCGCGTTGACAGTGAAGGTTGAACTATACTAAAGCGAGAGCGCCACGAAGGAAAAGGAGGGTTGAGATGATGCTCTCGAATCGCATTTGCCATTCTTCACGTACGACTCGCTTGTGCGCCATTGCCGGTGCGCTCGTTGGGCTCTTGCCTCTGTTGCTGCTGCCCACCCCGAGCGCTTGGCAGTCGCCCAAGAAAGTCCCGTTTCCGCTTTCACCCATATGACAATCGCTATGTCGAAGAAGTGAAACGGTCAGGATTTTTCGACCAGCTTTGGCGTTGATTTAAACGGGCTCAGATCGTTCAAGCCCTGTTAAAGTGCTCGAAGCGTCGTGCGGCTCGGCACGAACGAATTTTACTTGAGGAGACCGATCAATGTTATCCGCTATCGTTTTGTTGAATACCGAACGGGATAAGACCAACAAAGTTGCCGAGGCGCTCGCCGATTTGGACGGCGTGAGTGAGGTTTACTCCGTCGCCGGTCGTTATGATTTGGCGGCGATCGTGCGCGCGAGCGACAATGATCAACTGGCGCAGGTGGTGACCGAGCGTATCCGCGCAGTACCCGGCATTACAACTTCCGAAACTCTGATCGCCTTCCGCGTCTACTCGCGCCACGACTTGGAACGAATGTTTTCCATCGGGATGGAAAATCCCTAGCCGTTCCGGCCAACGATGCATTCAAGCCGTTCCAAACCTCCAATCGTTTTCAAGGAGAAGCGCGTAAGGTCGAGGATAGAAGATCGAGGATAGCGGCAGGGTGACCTTCCATCCTCGAATTATTTGCGGCGCAGAAGCTTAACGATCAACGGCAGAATCAGCAGCACGAAAGACAATCCCAGGATGCTGGCTGAAATCGGGTGCGTGAAGAACACCGACGGGTCGCCTTGGCTGATCGCAAGAGCGCGGCGCGCTTGAGTTTCGGCGAGCGGACCGAGGATCAGGCCAATGACGGCCGGCGCCACCGGAATATCCCAGCGGCGCATCGCGAAACCGAGCAGGCCGAAAACGTAGAGCGTCACGAGATCGACGACGGACTGGTGCAGGCTGTAGGCGCCCAGGGTGGCAAACACGAGAATGCCGGCATAGAGCAGCGGCTGGGGGATTGCAAGCACTTTTACCCACATTCCCACTAAGGGTAGATTGAGAATGAGCAACAACACATTGCCGATATACAAGCTTGCCAATAGACCCCAAACGAGGTCCGGCTGCAGTTGAAACAGCAGCGGCCCGGGCGAAATACCATAATTTTGAAACGCGCTAAGCAGGACCGCAGCGGTTGCCGATGTGGGGATCCCCAAGGTCAGCAGGGGTACCAGCGCGCCGGTGACCGAGGCGTTGTTGGCCGCCTCGGGGCCGGCGACACCCTCGATGGCGCCGTTGCCGAATTCCTCGGGATGCTTGGTCATTTTTTTTTCGGTCGCATAGGAGAGAAAGGTCGGTATTTCAGCGCCCCCGGCCGGAATCGATCCGAATGGAAAGCCGATCGCGGTGGCGCGCAGCCACGCGGGCCAAGAACGTTTCCAGTCTTCCTTCGACATCCACAGCGATCCCTTGAGCTCTTCGATCTTTTCTTCGAGACGGCTGGCGTAGGCGGCAACGTAGAGCGCCTCGCCGACCGCGAACAATCCGACTGCAAGAACGACGACATCAATCCCGTCCAACAACTCCGGCACGCCGAAGGCAAAACGTGATCTACCGGTCTGGCTGTCTATGCCGACGACGCCGAGCAGCAAGCCGAGAAAGAGGCTGGTGAGGCCGCGCGCGGTCGAACTGCCGATCACCGCCGATACGGTCGTGAAGGCGAAGATCATCAAGGCGAAATATTCCGCGGGGCCGAATTTCAATGCGATCTCAACCACAAGCGGCGCTAGCAAGGTGACGAGAACCGTGGCGATGGTGCCCGCAACGAATGAGCCGATCGCGCAAGTGGCGAGCGCCGGGCCGGCTCTTCCTTTCTTGGCCATCAAGTTGCCTTCCAGCGCGGTCGCGATGGAGGCGGATTCCCCGGGCGTATTGAGCAAGATCGTGGTTGTCGAGCCGCCGTACATCGCGCCGTAGTAAATGCCGGCAAACATGATCAACGCGCCAGTGGGATCGAGCTTAACCGTCAAGGGCATCAGCATGGCGACCGTCAACGCGGGGCCGACGCCGGGCAAGACGCCGATGAAAGTGCCCAGAATCGTGCCGATAAAACCCCAAAGCAAATTGATCGGCGTCAGGGCGATGCTGAAGCCGTGCAGGAGCAATGTAAAAGTTTCCACGATGAAGTCGCTAAATCCCGGCGGCGCCGAGAATAGGCCGCAGCCAACCGGGCGGTAGGTTGACGTTCAGAAATTTGACGAAAAAAAGAAATACCAGCAGGCCGAGAACCAAACCGATGGCGAGGTCGCGCAGCCACTTCACACTGCCGAAACCGTGTGCGACGCAGGCGAACAGCGCTGCTTGTGCGAGGACGAAGCCGGCGCGGTGAATCAACAGCATTTGCGCGAACAGGCCGATGCTCACCCAAACGAACGCGCTGGGCGTAAAATGATGCTCGCCGCGCGCGCTCGGCTCATCGGGGTTCGTGTTACGCCAACCGCCGAAGAGCGCTTCGTAAAGCAACCAAACGCCGAGTACGATCAAACCTCCGGCAATCACCGCAGGCGCGACATTGGGTCCCACCCGCGCGTAACCGCCGGCGCTGGGTAGCTGCGCGGTGCCAATGGCGGTCGCGATTCCCAGCGCCAACACGCCCGAGGAAAGAATCAACTCAGCCGGCTTGACGTTCATCGAAGTGAATAGATCGCAGCGCCGACAAGAGAGTACCTGCCTAGGCACTCGGACGCAGCGCGCAGTCTATTTTTGTGCGGTCTTAATGCCCAAAGAATCGATAATCGCGCCGATCCGCTTGGTGTCTTCTTCGACGAATTTTTTGTAGGGTTCGCCGCTCAAGAAAATTGGCGACCAGCCGAGCTTTTTCAAAGTTTCTTTCCAATAGGCGGACTCGGTGGCGCCACGGATAATTTTGATCAACGCGTTCGTTTGCTCTTGGTTGATCCCCGGTGCGCCGAAGACACCCCGCCAGTTGGCCAGTTCGACGTCGATACCTTGTTCCTTGAGCGTCGGGTAGCTGTCCATTTTAGTCGGGCTGGAGACAGCCAAGGCGCGCATCCGGCCGCCTTTGATCTGTTCGGCAAATTCGCCAACGCCCGAAACACCGGCGGCGACATGGCCGCCGACGATAGCTGCGATAGCCTCGCCGCCGCCTTTGAACGGCACGTAATTAATTTTTTTTGGGTCTACCCCTGCGGCCCTGGCGATCAAACCGACCAGGATGTGATCGGTGCCGCCTGCCGAGCCGCCACCCCAGGCAATGCCGCCGGGATTGGCTTTGAACGCTTTGATCAGGTCGGCGAGGTTCTTGTGTGGTGAATTGGCCGGCACGACGATGATCTCGTATTCGCCAGTCAAGCGCGCCAGCGGCGTGACCATGCTGAGATTAACCGGAGATCCTTCAAGCTGAATCGCGCCGACCATGACCATGCCGCCGATCAGAACGGCGTTGGGATCGCCTTTGGCTGAATTGATAAATTGAGCCAAGCCGATGGTGCCGCCCGCGCCGCCCTTATTTTCAAACTGCACCGAAGTAACCAACTTTACGCTCTGCATCGCGGCGGCGAGATTTCGCCCGGTCTGATCCCAACCGCCGCCCGGATTCGCGGGGATCATCATTTTTAGACTAGGCTGCGCGTGAATCGAGCCCGCGCAAAAGACGGCCGCAACCGTGACGAGCAATTTTGATAGCCACTTCCGCATAATGCCTCCTTGGAGCAACTAATGTACAAGGGATGTATAGTAAAGGCCGACCGGTTTCACAAGCTTCGCTGTCAAGCGCGTGCTAGAGGAAAGCGGCACCGGCTGACCAGGGCATTAGTAGAGAGATTTCCGCTCTTCGCAGTGACAGCCCTGGATCTGTAAGACGTGCAGCAAGCCCTGGGCAAAGTCACCGGTAAAGATTTTGCCGCCCGACAAGCTGCTGATCCCGTTAGCCTCTTTCAGCATGCGGGCGAATAATTCAGCGCGAAACTTGCGGTTCTCGACAGTCCCTTGCGGGCTGGCAAAGTACAAGCGCCCGGTTTCGCGCAGCCGGTGCAGCAAATCGACTCCTATCTGGTCGCGCCGCTCCCGCCAACGATGTTTAATGACTTCCTCCAGGCTTACCGCCTCGCGAATGGGCAGTCCCTTGAGGAAATTTACGATTCTGGTTGCGACGAAGAGCGTGTAAATATCTTGCCGGCGGAACTCCCCAGTTTCTATGGCGAGAGCGGTCAACCGCGCTTTGATGAAATCGGTCTCGTTCAACTGCAGAGCGCGCGCAACGGGGGCGGCGGGGGTCCGGTAAAAGGGCGAGGCGCCGAGAAGCACCGGCAGGCGCGCATTGCAAGCTAGAGTTTGAATCATACTTTCAAGGGTCTCGTTCGGCAGGCCGAGGATCTGATAAGAGACAATCTTGAAACCGAGTCGATGCGCCTGCGTAACCACTTTCAGGTAGGCTTCGAGGGTGTGCGGCCGCTTGGTGGTCTCGCGCACGGCTTTGTCGGAGCTGACCAAGGCGAGATTCAAGCGGGAAAAACCGGCCCGGTACATTAACTCCAACAACTCGTCATCGAGACTGAGATAACTGATGCCGTTCATGGCGACGAATTCCATTTCACGTTTGGGAAAGCGCGCAATCAGACCCCGGCAGAGATCCTTGAAGGCAGGTTTGTAGTAGGTGAGATTGTCGTCCTCGAAATCGATCACCCGATAGCCTTGGAAGTGGCGTAGCTCAATCTCCTTAAGGACATCGTCCGGCGCGCGGCGCCGATAATCATGTCCGAAGGTTGTGTGCACGGAGCAGAACGAGCACTTGTGCGGGCAACTGCGCGATGTGATCAGGAACGTCATCGGCTTCCCCGCCAGCGAATAAGTCGCCGGGGCAAAGTCGCTCAAGTCAGGAAACGGCAGGTCGTCGAGGCGATAATTGTCCGCAACGGGATTGCCGATGATCGCGCCGTCGCGCTTGTAGACGAGATTAGCTACGCAATCGAGCGCTGTGCGCCGTTCAAACGCGCGCAAAAATTCCACCAGCGGCTTTTCGCCTTCGCCCCGGATCACATAATCGACGTGCGGAGAAGCCAGCAGGGAGTGGGGCGCGGCGGACGCGTGGGAGCCCCCCATGAGGACAACAGCGCTGCGCCTTTTTTTGACCCGTGCGGCGACTTCAAGCGCCTCGCGATAGTACGGCGTAAAGAGCGACGAAATACCGACGATATCGGGCTGGAGCGCGGCGATCTCGTTTTCGATATCGTCGAAAGACCTGCCGAAGTGGTAATACTGATGAAAGGTCGAAAAGGGCGACTTGTCGGCGACGGCATAGTAATCGCGCAGGTAGTGCAGTTCTTTGGGAATGACGACCGTCTCGCGGCCATAGCCCCCATGATAATCTTTGACGATGACCTGTACGTCCGGTAGGTGTTTCGCGACCGCCGCCTTTAAATAAGCCAGCCCGATCGGTTGTAGCCGTATATCGGTGTCGTAGAAATCACGCACCGGCGGTTGAATCAAGAGAACTTTCATTATTCCCTGACTTTAGCGCATCTGCCGGGCCGGACGGAAACAGTTGTATTGTTGCGGCATCAATACTAATGGTTGAGTCATCCCAACGGATGCGCGGCGAGGAGCGCCGATGAAAATCGAACGAATCGAAACCAAGAAGCTCGAGATGCCTTATATCAAACCGCTGGTGACCGCGACCAATCATTTTATTGTCGCGCGAGGTTTACTGGTTACGGTGGGCACCGATCGAGGCGTCGAAGGGTACGGCTATGCCGATCTTTTTCCGCGCGCGGGAGAAACGCGGGAAACCGCCGCGCACGTCATCGAGACCGTGTTGAAGCCAAAGCTGGTCGGCAAGGAACTCGAAGAACTGGCGCGCATGCGCGCCGAGATCGACCGCTCCCTCACCGGCCATCCGCGCGCCAAGTCGGCTTTGGAGAGCGCGATGATCGACGCTCTGGCGCGGAGCTACCATGTGCCGCTTTTTGTCATGCTCGGCGGCAAGTATCGAAGTGAAATTGGTGTCATCAAAATGGTAAGCGTTGGCGACCCCGAGGCGATGGCAGAGGAGGCCACGGAGCTGGTGAAAGCGGGGCTATCCTTGAAGCTCAAGGTCGGCGGCAACATCCAAAAAGATTTGCCGCGCGTTGCGGCCGTGCGTAAGGCGGTCGGCGACAGCGTTTTTATCAAAATCGACGCCAATGAGGCGTACGATGCCAAGAACGCGATCCGTCTTGCACGAGGCCTGGCCGATCTCGGTGTGGAGATTTTCGAGCAGCCAGTGCCGCGCGATCAGTTCGATGCCCTTTGGGAAGTGAAGAAACATGCTCCGATCAAGATCGAAGCGGACCAGTCTTGCCGCAGTTTCTCCGATGCGCAAGTCTTGATAAAAAACCGCATGGTGGATTCGATCAATACCGGGATTCCCAAAACTGGCAGCCTCAGCGAGACGCGCCGGATTGCCGAGCTGTGCGAGCAAAACGGGATTGGTTGCGCCTTGTCCAATACCGCGGGAAGTATGGTCGGCGATGCCGCCGCGGTACATTTGGCTGCCGCCACCTCGGGTATCGCGCCGCTTTGCGAGTTGGGGGAGTTCGAAGCGATAACCGGCGACCCATTCTTCGGCTTGACGGTTGATAAGGGATTTATCAGCGTTCCCGAAGGCGAAGGTCTCGGCGTGAGTTTGAGGGGATTCTGAAGATGGGGTGGTGGGAATGATGGAATACTGGAGTGATGGAGGCGGATCGGCGTAATGGCGTGATGAAGTACTGGAGTATTGGGTTTCCGAGACCCAGCACTCCAACGCTCCAATACTCCAATCCGAATCGTATGCGAGACCTACGAAGTTGGCTCGAGGACGTCCGTAAGCTCGGTCAACTAATGACGATTGAACACGTCGACTGGGATTTAGAGCTGTCGACCTTGACGGAGATTATCAACGAGCGTTCGACGACTCGCCCGGCGATCGTCTTCGATCGGATCAAAGGATATCCTCAAGGTTATCGCGTTGCCGTCAATTTGCTGTCATCCGTGCAGCGCCTGGCGCTGACGATGGGAATGGGCGCAGAGATCGGCGAGTTCGAATTCGTTCAACGCTGGCGCAAACAGGTGAAAACCATCGAGCCGAAAGAGCCGCGCAGAGTGAAAAGCGCGCCGCTGTTCGAGAACATTCAAGAAGGCGGCGATATCGATCTGCTCAAGTTCCCCGTGCCGCGCTGGCACGAGCTGGACGGCGGCCGTTACGTCGGTACCGACGATCTGGTGGTCACGCGCGACCCCGAAGAGGGTTGGGTGAACGTCGGCACCTACCGCATCATGGTTCACGGGCGCGATCACATGGGTTTGCACATGTCGCCGGGAAAGCATGGGCGCGTGCACCGCGATAAGTATCACGCAGCGGGGAAGCCGCTGCCGATCGCGGTTTCATTCGGGCACCATCCGATCAACTTTTTGGTCGCTTCCAGCGACGTGCCCAACGGGATTAACGAATACGCCTACGCCGGCGGCATCACCGGAACGCCGCTCGAAGTCGTCGAAGGGCCGTTGACCGGATTACCGATTCCCGCCGATTCGGAGATCGCCGTCGAAGGCGAGGTGCTGCCCAACGATTTTATGCCGGAAGGGCCATTCGGCGAATGGACCGGCTATTACGCCAGTAATCAGCCATCGGTGCCGGTTATACGCGTCAAGGCGGTCTATCATCGCACGGATCCGATCCTGTGCGGGTTTCCGCTGTTGAAACCTTCGAGCGGCGACAATCTGCATTTTTCGCTTATGCGCTCGGCTCTAATTTGGAACGCTCTGGACGAAGCCGGCGTGCCCGAGGTGCGGGCGGTCTGGTGTCACCCGTCGGGCGGTCGCTTTCTGACGGTGCTGGCGATCAAGCAGAGCTATCCGGGACATGCCTGCCAGGCGGCGATGATCGCCAGTCAATGCCGTTCCGGAGCCTATCTCGGCCGCTACGTGATTGTGGTCGATGAAGACATCGACATCACCAATTCGGAAGAGGTGATCTGGGCGCTCAGCTCGCGTTCCGATCCGGCAGATTCGATACAATTACTGCGGCGCTGCTGGAGCGGTCCGCTCGACCCGCGCATTCCACCGGCCGATAAGGGTTTTAGCTCCCGGGCGATCATCGACGCTACGCGACCCTACGAGTGGCGTGACAAATTCCCGCGGTCGAGCGGGGCCAGCAGGGAACTGAAAGAGAAGGTTCTGGCCGATTGGCGCGCGTTTTTGGATCAAAAGATCGGGCTCAGGACTTAACGCCGAAGAGCCGCGCAGCTCGCAGTTTATTGTTGGCCCCCGAATAGGCCTTTGATGGCCGAGCCGATCCCTTCGACCACGCTGCCCGCGCCTTCGACGCCTCTCCGGCCAAGATTGCCGATGCCTTCGGCGACATTGACGATGCCGACGCCCAGGGTTCCAGCCATGGACGCGGCGATTCGGGTGGATAGGTTTTCGTTGAGCGAGAAATGTGGACTCTCAGTATCGCCTGCGAGAGTAAAATCGACGGCGATGGCATTATTGTTGTCTTTGAGGAAGCTGATGACGGCCGTTCTCGGCAGCCCCATAAAGGTATCGAAGAAGCCGCGCGAGGGCGCAAATTCCAGATTGCGCAGCACTAGCTTGCCTCGCCCATCCAAATTTTTCTTGCGCACTTGCGAGTCGAGGTTCAAGTCCAAGCTGCCGCTGCTCACCTGCACGTCGCTCTTTTTTACCAGATAGGGCTGCAGCAGGACCAGGTCGACGCCCGCCAACAGCACGCGTGACGAAGAGTCGGTAGCCCCCGGACCGATCCAGCCGGCAAGCTTCATCGTGCCGTCGCGCTTGATCCCTTTGACGATTCCGGCGAGATCGAAATGAATTTTTCCTTCGGCCGGAGCGGTGATGTCGCGAAAGACGGCGTCGATCCGTTCCACTCGCGCGCGCAATGGCGGCCGGCCGACAGTGGCGTCGTATAGATCGAGGGTGCCATCCTTCAGGTGGAGCCTGGAAATGGTTACGGCGCGGGCGCTCGAACCGGCGCGGTTTGACTGGCTACGGTCTTCGGTCAAGCTCGGCACCAGGCGCAGTTTCCCGGGCGTACGCAGAAGCGAGAGGTAAGGCTTTTCGACCACGATCGAAATGATGCGCAGCCGATCGGATAAGAGGCTGCGGAGGTCCGGAACAATGATCACACGCTGCGCTTCTAGCGCGCGCGCGGCGGGCCAGCCTTTCGGCGCGTCGATACTGACCTCAGACAGCTCGATGGTAAACCAGTTAACTTTAAGCTCCCGTAGTTGACCACCCTTGCCAAGAGCTTCGATGATGCGGCCCTGGAGCAGTTTCACGCCGACGTGGTAGCCGCCGAGGAGGGCGATGCACGCGAGAGCGGCTGCGGCGATCAGGACAATTGGCCAACGCTTCATAGACAAATGGACGACGTATAATTTTAACGGCGCAGCCGGGACGCTGCAAACAATGATTCCGGCGCGCGCGGCGCGTGTCCGTTGACTTCGGGCCGGCGACCACCCTATATGTTGAAGGACAATTTGCGGAGGTTAGCGACGGAATGAAATTTGGGGCGCACTATTTGCCGACTTACGTTCCGGATCTCGACGGAACGACCACTGAGTTCTATCAGAAGATGTTTGCCCAAATGGAGGAAATGGATCGCCTCGATTACGATCACATCTGGATCACCGAGCATCATTTCGCCCATTACGGCGGTGACTTGCCGCACCCGCCAACGTTTATGGCGGCAATCGCGCGCACGACAAAGAGAATCCGCTTAGGTGTGGCCATCAATGTTTTGCCGCTGCACAATCCAATCGATGTGGCAGAGTCCTACGCAATGGTCGATGTGATCTCCAACGGCCGTTTGGACTTCGGCGTGGGCAAAGGGAGCGAGGCGCACGAGTACAAAAAATATCGCGTCGAGCAAGCCGAAGCGACCGGAAGAATGTACGAAGGCGTCGAGGTCATGCTGCAGGCATGGTCGGACAAGCCGATCCATTTCGAAGGAAAGTTTTTCAGTTACGAGAACGTGCCAGTCTATCCCAAACCGGTGCAGCGACCTCACCCCCGCTTTTGGGTCGGCTGTTCGCGCAGCGAAGACTCTTTCCGTTGGGCCGGAGAAAAGGGTTTCCAGTTAATGACGCTTCCGTACCTGTACCGCGATCCGGGTTCGTTGCCGGCGTTCGTTCGCATTTATAAGGAGCACCTGGCCAAGGCAGGCCACCGCGCCGGCAGCACCGATATTCTGGGGAAGTTTCATATCTACGTTTCGAGCAGTTTGGAACAAGCGATCGAAGAGGCGGCACCCTACTTGGACAACTATTTGGATGTTCACACCAAGGCAGACTTGGAGCGTAAAGAAGTGGGCCTGCTAATCCAGCGCGACGCCGAAACCCAGATCAGAGAGGGATTTGTGCTCGCCGGCGATCCGCAAAGGGTTGCGGACACGATTCGCAGATGGAGCGAACCGAACGGCTTGACAACGATCTCCGGCACGTTTCATTTCGGCGGCATGCCTCAAGAGTTGGCGCTCAAGAACATCAGGTTGTTCGCCGAGAAGGTCATGCCGCAGTTTAAGTAGGAAAGATCCAACCGCACAGCACACCGAAAGCGACAAATTCGAATCGATCGGGCGGGTCGCGCGACCCGTTGTTTTTCCTTGTTGGAAAACGATTTCGAACTATGTCATGAGTAGAAAAATTTTGTTCATGGTAAGGAGGCGGTATGAGAGTCAAACCTCGGCGCCGGCCGATCCAATGGCCGGACGGCGCGCGCATCGCGATCACGCCTTGTGTTGCGTTCGAGACCTGGCCGGAGGATCTCGGCGGGCCGGACACCCTGCAGCAAGAAAACCGGCGTAGTTTTCCCCGGAATGCCGTCACAAAGAGAAATTTGGCGATCATCACCGATCGCGAATTTGGCGAACGGGTGGGCATTTACCGGATGCTGAATATTTTCGAACAGGAAAAAATTCGCACGACTTTTTTCCCTACCGGAATCACCGTGGAGAATTATCCGGAGATTTTTAAGGAAATCGCCGAATACGGCCATGAAATCGGCACCGAGACTTGGACGCACGACTACAGCTACATGAAGCAACGGGCGCAGGAAAAAAAAGACCTGCAGAAAACCGTCGAGGCGGTGAAAACGGTGGTTGGCAAAGCGCCGGTCGGCTATCTCTCAACGGGAGTCGCGCCGAGCGCATGGACACCGGAAGTCATTCTGGAGTGCGGCTACCAGTATTGGATGGATCCGCAACATGAGGAAACGCCCTATACCCTCAAGGTTAAGAACAAGGAGTTGACGGTACTGGCCTATTTTCAAGATCTCAACGACTATTCGAGCTATCAACGGGCGGGACGAACGCCGCGCGATTTATTGCAGATGTGGAAAGACTGCTTCGACTGTCTTTACGAGGAAGGGGCGGGCGATCCGAAATTCATGATGTGGGGCAATCATCCGTTCGTCGGCGGCCGGCCGTTTCGCGCCCTGCTCTTGCGGGAATTTATTCGTTACGCCAAGAAACACAAAAAAGTTTGGTTCGCCACCGCCGGTGAAATTGTCCAATGGTATCGGGAAAACTATCGCGAAGCTCAGGTGGAAGAGTGGCCCAACTTTAACTTTGCGGGTCGACGGGGCAGAATCAGCGACCTTGCGAAATTGTGATCGGATCGGACGTGCGAAAATTCCAGAAAAGCGCAGCAAAACGCATCGTGACTTGCTGCTTTCGATAACCGGGATGTCACCCGGGCGCAGAGTGGATCGGCTCGAGGCCGCTCCGAGTGATCGCACCGGCTGCCTCTGGCGAAGCGAGAAATTGCACTGCGGCGCGAGCGATATTTTCATCCTTGGCGATTGCGGCGATACCAGCGGAGAACAGCGAGATTTTCTGAACTTCCGGCGGCAACGGCGTGACATGATCGATGCCGGGAACGGGGAGTAGCTCGCTTATTTGTTGGAAACCGATCTCGGCCTCGCCGCGGGCGATCGCCGCACCGACCCGCTCGCCGCCGCCAATCAGCTTGCTTTTCCTCAAGACTTGCTCGGCTATGTCCAAGCGTTGGCAGAGTTCGGTCGTCAGATACTCGCCGCTGACGCTGGCCGAGTAGGCAATCGACTCGGCTTGTAAGAGGGTGCGCCGAAGCGCATCCGCGGTAGAAATGTCCGGTTTAGGGGCCCCCGAGCGCACTGCCATACCGATCATGGAGCGCGCGAGGGGAGTGTAACTCTCGGCTCGAATCAGTCCCTCTTTGATCAAGCCAAGCAGGACTGCGTCGGCGACGATAACCATATCGACCGTTTCACCACGCCTCAGCCGATTCGGAATTGAATTCTCACCCGTTCCGATGGAAGTCGTCAAAGTCAAGAATTTTTTCTGCGTTATGCTTTCGAGCCGCGGCAGCAGCTCAAAATAGGCGGCGGTAAACGCCCCCGACGTCATGACGCGAAATTCGTCTTCCATCGATGGTTCCTCTTTTCGAAGATTTTTCTGTGCGGCCGTGAAACGGCGAGCGACTCCGAATGGCTTTAATACGTAAACACATTAGCTCTAGAGCAAGCAAGAGCTGAGAGGAGGAGAGACAACGGACCACGAAACGGCAGAGTATCAGAAAACGGCATCATGATTACGGCAAGAGCGCCCGGTTAACTCGTCATCGGGTTTGTATTCCTGACATTCTCTCCACGCATGGAAAAAATGGTCACCAAATGTGCCGTATTTGGCAGCCCTTGTATTGGTCCGGTGCTTGCTCAGGCACCACCTAGAGGACATGCCATGAACGGGCTACGGCTCAGCAAAATTCACTTCGATAACAAGGGACAGGGTATTGTCGACTACACGCTCATGGTCCTTTTGGTTGCGCTGGGCTTTTGGCTAGCTGTCCGAGACACGAACCTAGCCGGGGTATTACAAACCGCCTGGACGGACGTTGGCGGTGCTATTTCTGCAGTCGGCGGCGGCTCGGGCGGGAACTCTGGCTCCGCTTCAGGGGGAAGTTCCGGAGCCGCTTCAGGGGGAAGTTCCGGAGCTGGTTCGGGTAGCTCGGGGGGGACTTCCGGAGGAAATGCCGGCAGCGGGTCGAGTGGCGGCTCAAGCGGAAGTTCGGGAGGTGGTTCAAGCGGGGATTCCGGAGGCGGTTCAAGCGGGATCTCGGGAGGTAGTTCCGGCGGCGGATCGGGCAGTGGCGGCAGCTCTGGAAGTTCAAGCGGTGGCTTCGGTGGAAGCTCTGGAGGGTCAGGGGGACCTGGGGGATCGGGGGCCAGCTCCGGTTCCGGAGGGTCCGGCGGTGTTTCTGGAAACAGCTCAGGCGGTAGTTCTGGTAATAGCTCGGGCAGTTCGGGCGGGAGCTCCAGCGGTACTTCAGGGGGGACTTCCGGGGGTACCTCCGGTAGTGGCTCAGGGGTTAGCTCCGGTGGGAGTTCAAGCGGCGGTTCGGGAGGATCGGGCGCTAGCTCCGGAGGCGGTGGCTCAGGCAGTAGTTCGGGAGGTAGTTCTGGCAGCGGTTCAAGTGGTGCATCGGGTGGTGGGTCGGCCGGTGGGTCTGGCGGAGGGTCG